>TARA_R110002051_G_scaffold186292_1_pt1 | contig 214128 bp, 189 predicted proteins | sample TARA_R110002051 | Tara Oceans TARA_R110002051 (sample SAMEA4397023) | marine metagenome | biome: Polar Biome; feature: [MES] marine water layer (ENVO:01000295) within the mesopelagic zone...; material: water (ENVO:00002006), including particulate matter (ENVO:01000060) such...
CGGTGGTCGCCCCGGGTTTGATTCAACTGGGTATCGATCCGCTAACGGCGCACTTCTTTGTCTTCTACTTTGCGGTGGTATCGGCCATCACCCCACCGGTGGCACTGGCCTCCTTCGCGGCGGCGGGCATCTCCGGGGCCAACCCGATGGAGACCTCGATGGAGTCATTCAAGATCGGCCTGGCCGCGTTCATCGTACCCTTCATGTTCTTCTATAACGGCGCGCTGTTGATGAATGACACCTGGATAGCCATCGCCCAGGCGCTGGTCACCGCCACCGTCGGGGTGTATCTGCTATCGGCAGCGGTGCAGGGCTGGTTCGTCAACCATAGCGCCTCCTGGCTTGTGCGGGTGATGCTGATCGCCGCAGCCCTGCTGATGATTGAAGGTAGCTGGGTGACAGACATATTGGGGATCTGCGCCGCAGTGCTGGCTTTCGCTGTACAGAAAAAGCGCGGCAATAGCGCCGTCGTGCATCCGCTGTAGGCAGATGGCACCCGTCAGCTTTCGCTGGCGGGTTGTTCCTACGCTTAGGGCCAGCTAATCTCAGCCCTGTTAACCATGGGCCAACAATGATGAAACATCCGTTCTGGATTGCCCTGTGCTTCAGCCTTGCGGGCCTTATTGCCTGGCAGACTGGCACACTGTTCGGCTATCGGCAGGTGGAGCGTGAAAGTCAGGACGAATCCTTTCGCTACAGCCAGTTGATCAGCAACGAGATCAAACGTTACGAGCCGATCGTCACTCTGGCCGCGCAGCATCCGCAGTTACGCCAGGCGCTGACGTCCCCGGAGCAACCCGCACTGATCGACGCGGCCAACCAGATCATGCAATTGATGGCGGACATTGTCGCCAGCTCCGATGTGTATCTGATGGATAACCAGGGTTTGACCATCGCTGCGAGCAATTACCAGCAAAGCGCCAACTTTATTGGCCAGAATTTCAGTTTCCGACCGTATTTCCAGAATGCTTTCAACTCCAATGCACCGGCGTTTTACTTCGCCTTGGGTACCACCTCGGATATGCGTGGCCTGTATTTTGCGCACGCGGTGATGGCTCCCGACGACAGCACCAGGCCAATAGGCGTGATCGCGATGAAAATTCAAGTCGCCGAACTCGAGGCCCAATGGCGCAGACCCACCTCGCTCAACCAAGCGGAAATGTTGATCACCGATGCTGAAGGCATCAGTTTTCTGGCCAGCCGACCGAACTGGCTGTACCGCGCGTTCGAGCCGCTGACTGAACAGGGGCAGGCCATTCTGCAGAGCGAGCAACGCTATGCGTCGCAGCAGCTCAGACCGATGAACATCACCCGCCTCGGCACCCCGCTGGGCGCCTCAGCCAACGTGGAACGGGTGGTCATTGAAGAGGATGGCCGGCAACAGGATTACCTGAGCCTGCAAACCCCCCTACCCAACGGCAATTGGACGCTCAGGGTGTTAATTGGCACACGCCCGGTATTCTGGACCCAGGTGCGCTTTCTGATCACCGGACTGATCCTGCTTTCCGGTCTCATGCTGGCCTGGTTATACCTGCGCGAGCGGCAACGGCGCGAGACCGAATTGGCCCAGCGCAGTGAACAGCTCGAGCGCCGGGTGATAGAGCGAACGGCCGATCTTGAAGCATCCAACCAGCAGTTGCTGGAACAAGTCCGCGAACGCGAGCGCGCCGAGAACGAGCTGAAGGAAACCCAGCGCGAGCTGATTCAGGCGGCCAAGCTGGCGGTGCTCGGGCAAATGTCCGCAGGCCTGAACCACGAAATGAATCAGCCGCTGACCGCCATTCAGGCCTACGCCCGTAACAGCCAACGGTTTCTGCAACGCGGCGAACAGGATGTGGTGGATGCGAATCTGGGCGAAATTGTCAGTCTATGCGACAAGATGGCCGAGCTGACCCGTCAGTTCAAGGTGTTCGCGCGCAAATCCGAAGGTCTGCCGTCCCAGGTGGATTTGCGCTTGCCTATCGATGCGGCACTGAAAATCATCCGTGCCCAGGACAGCAGTAATGGCATACTGATCCAGTGGCAGCGCCCGGATACGCCAGTGATGGTGCATGGCGATCTGATCCGCATAGAGCAGGTGATGGTCAATCTGATCGCCAATGCAGTGCAGGCGGTTGAGACCAGCCTGATACCCGAGATTCATCTGGAGTTAAGGCAGCAGGATCAGCAGATCCAGTGTCTGGTACGCGATAACGGCTCCGGCTTGCCAGCCAATACCGAGCAGATTTTCGAGCCGTTCTTCACAACCAAGTCGATGAAACAGGGTCTGGGGCTAGGGCTATCGATCTCACGTCAGATCATGGATGCGCTGGGCGGCAAACTGGTTGGCCAGAATCGCTCAGACACCCCAGGCGCCGAGTTTATACTGACCTTTCAGACGCGCTCATGAACAGCCACGCCCAGCCAACGGACAACCCGATGCCAGCACCAGCCATCCTCTTTATCGACGACGACGCAGACATCCGCCAGGTGGTCGCGCAAACCTTGTCGCTGGAGAACCTCAGCGTCGCCTGCTTCAGTGACGGCGCCAGCGCGCTGGCCAGCATTGACCGTGAATTTGCCGGCGTGGTGCTGTGCGATTACCACATGCCCGGGATGGACGGGCTTGCGGTTCTGCAGGCCATTCACGCTCTCGACACTAGCATCCCGGTCATCATTCTGACCGGCCAGGGCGACATCAGCACCGCCGTCAGCGCCATGCGCCAGGGCGCCTATGATTTTATTGAGAAGCCCTTTCATCACGACGGCTTGATCGAAATACTCAAGCGCGCGTTGGAAAAGCGTCAGTTGGCATTGGAGAACCGCCAGCTCAAGGCGCAGCTGCGTACCCTGACCAAGCCCGGCCCGAGACTGCTGGGTTCTTCGCCCAGCATGCAGCGGGTGATTGCCATGCTCGACCCGCTACTGGATACCAACGCAGACATCCTGCTGCGCGGGGAGACTGGGTCTGGCAAGGATGCCATCGCCCGCTATATCCATGAGAACAGCAACCGCAGTGAATATAACTTCGTCGCTATCAACTGCGGCGCGGTACCTGAAAGCCTGATCGAAAGCGAGCTATTCGGCCATGAAGCGGGGGCCTTTACCGGTGCGGAAAAACGCCGCATTGGCAAGTTCGAATATGCGCACAAGGGCACCCTGTTCCTTGATGAACTGGAAAGCATGCCGCTGGCGCTGCAGGTTAAACTGCTGCGGGTACTCGAAGAGCGCAAGGTAGAAAGACTGGGGAGCAACCAGCAAATTGCCGTGGACGTGCGGATCATCGCCGCAACCAAGTCTGATCTCAAGGCGCAAAGCGATGCGGGGGAGTTTCGCGCCGATCTGTTTTACCGGCTCAATGTTGTGCAAGTAGACATTCCGCCTTTGCGCGAACGCAAACAGGATGTACCGCTGCTATTTCACCACTTTGCGCTGATTGCAGCGTCACGTTACGACCGCGAAAGCATTCCGCTGGACGCGACCCAGGCCGCCGCATTAATGCAACACGACTGGCCGGGCAATGTGCGCGAATTGCGTAACCTGGCTGAGCGCTACGTACTGATGGGGGCCTCTGCGCTAACAACCCCAGAACGTGGCAGCCCAACCACCCCCTCAGGCCAGCAAACCCTTACCGAGCTGCTCGACGCCTACGAACAGAGCCTTATTTCCAGTGCGCTGCAAGCCTGCCAGGGCAGCATCAAACAAGTCATGATGCAGCTCGGCCTCGCACGCAAGACCTTATATGACAAGATGAAACGCCACGGGCTGGACAAGGCCGACTTCAAAGACTGAACCTGCTCTCACGCCCATCTGCATCTGCAACAATCGCGGAGCGCCTTGAAACCTTCAGTTTGGCTGGCTGACCGCGCCAAAGTGTCTACTTAAGGGGCGGCGCGGTGTCTGGTTACATTCCAGCAAGGGACATTTCCCCAGTTCACATCTAAACTGCCAGCATTGCTTGCCGTCCTGCCACATGCTGTAGACATGGAAAGGTGTAGTTATGGAAAAGAGAAGATGGCCACGAAAGGCCGCCGAATTTAATGCCGTTCTGAGCCTGAGCCTGAACGACAACTTTCGCTGCATCATTCGTGATTTCAGCCAGGCGGGTATGCTTGTCAGCCTGGATGATCTGGTATTGGCCAGGCTCAAACGCAGCGTCAGCGCCAGCCAAGCAAGGCCTGCGAGCATCTGCCTGGAACTATCTGACCGCAGCATTGCTATGGATGTACAGGTGGTGCGCTTCACCGAGCAGGGCGCCGGATTACGCTTGGCGGACCCCAGCCCGGAAAACTATCGCGCACTGCAAGAGGCGACGGAGGGCAACCAACGCGCCGCCGCACCGATGCCACGCAAACTGTTGGCCGGCCAGAGCCAACTCAGCCCGGAGCACCGGAAGGTGCTGGCAAAAACTACCAACCTGGCGTTCCAGCAGTTTCTGGAAGATCACTTCACCCGTTATTTTGGGCAGTTGGAAACGGCGCTGCTGGTCGAGGCTGACCGGCAGAAGACCCAGGCGTTGCAACAACCGTTCTTCGACGCCATCGCACTGTTTCGCAAACAACGCCAGCGCGTGCTCGGGGCCACCGTCAACCGGATCGGCGAAACGGCGATGGATATCGCGCTAGGCCGGCAAGTCCCGGAACAAGTGGCCGAGCAGAACGAAGGCAAGACGCAAACCCTGACATTGGTCGACAAGCACGACTTCGAGGATTGGCTAGTGGTGCGGGTAGCCATATCGCGGACCGAACTGGAGGTGCGCGACAGTCTTATCGAACTGCAACTACGGATCGATGCCGCTTTCGGTAGTCGCAGCACAAGCCGGACCTTCAATCCCTACTCCCCTTCGGCGCTGTGCAATACCTTCTTTGAGGTCATCCGTCATCTGGGCCTGAGCAACAGGGTTGTGGAAGTAGTGTTCAAGGTACTGCAAGAGAGCATTCTGGCGCACCTGGAGACCATATACCAAGAGCTCAACCGTTCATTTGTGCAGGCGAACATCCTCCCCGGCCTGGATGTAAACCACTATCTTGCGTCCCAGGCCCAACAAGCCCGGCCGCAGCAAGCGTCGCCCTCCACCGCGGCGGCGGACACCCCGCGCACTGACGAATACTCTGCGGTACCGCCAGCAGCGCCAGGAAGCGCGGAGGAAACGGCGTTGGAACAGCAGACTCCCGCGTCTGCCTCAACGGCGGTTGCAGGCCAGGCGTTCAATGCGGCGAGTCAACTGATGAGCCTGCAGCGGCAGTTGACCCCGGCCGGCGGCGAGCAGCCTAACTCAGGCCAGACCAGTAGCCAGCAACCCTCACGTGCAGCATTGACGGCGCTGGACACCATGAAAGCCCGGCTGCTTCAGGGTCAGGTCAGCTTCAAGGGTCCAGGCGCGTTGAAAAGCCAACTGATACAGAGTAACGGTGGCGTGCGGATCGACCTGAGCGAGTTCGAGCATGACTCGGTGGAGATGATCGAGTCTCTGTTCGACAGTATCGTGCAGAACGAGCGGGTGGCCGAAGACCTTAAGGAGGAGTTGCGCAAACTGCAGGTGCCGTTACTAAAGATCATGCTCAAAGACCCGGAGCTGTTCAGCGGTGATTTTCACCCAGCGCGTCAGGCCGTCAACTATCTGGCCTTGCTGTCTGACCAGGGCAGCATCCACCTGGAGGCCAACAAGGGCCCGATCCGCGAGAGTATCCAGCATATCCTCGAGAGCGAGGACGACACCCTCGCCTTTAGCCAGAGCCTGGACAATCTGGATACCCTGGTCACCCGTGAAAAGCGCTTTATTGATCGCAACCTCAACCGCATCCGCGAAACCTGCGCCGGTCAGCAACGGCTCATCCAGGCGAATAGACAGATCGAGCGTCAGTTGAGCGAGCTGTTTGACCGCCCGGTACCCTCCGCCCTGATTGATCTGGTCAATCATGGCTGGAAGGATCTGATGCGTTTGAGCTATTTACGCGAAGGTATCAACAGCGCGTCCTGGAACATGACCCAGACCGTGATCTGCGACCTGCTCTGGCATTTACTCCCGCAAACCAATACCCAGCGCCAGCAGCCACACGCGGTGGACTACCTGTTGAAACTGCTCGGCAAGGGTTTGTCCAAGGTGCCGGAAAACGGCTATGCCCATACCGAACTGCTTGAGCGTATTAGCCAACTATTGGCCAGCGGCGTGCAAGACACCACGCCAATGGCACTTTACAGTTCAGCGGAGCTGAACAGCGAGGTGCTTGAGGAACGTCTGGCCTCACAGGTGGAAACCGATAAGGGCCTGATGCGCTGGCTCAAGCGGGCCCGAAACCTGAAAGTCTCGCAGTGGTTCGAATTGACCCAAGCAGGTCAGCAAACCCAGCTCTACCAACTGGTATGGATGGCCGACGATGCCAGCCAATTCATGTTTGCCAATCACCACGGCACCAAAACCTCGGGACTGTCACTGGAACAGGTTGCCCAGCTACTCCGCGATGGCCATCTGGAGCTACTCCACGACGCAGCCATGCCCGCTGTGGAACAGGGCCTCGACGCCCTGGTACAGAAAATCTATGACAAGCTGTCTTTCGACTCCGCCCACGACCAGTTGACTGGCTTGCTGACACGCAAGGAATTTTCGCGCTGTCTGGCACAATGCGTGGCGCAGGCACAACAGGAGCAGACCGCACACACCCTGATCTTTTTCGATATCCAGCAGTTCAAGGTGATCAACAACACCTGCGGTTACGAAACCGGAGACCGGTTTCTGCGCGATCTGGCGCGGCGCATCAGCAGCTTTGTTGACGAAGAAGCATTAGTCGGCCGCGTGGGTCCGGATCAGTTCGCCATTCTCGCCCCCATTGATGCCGACAAGGCCGGCTACCGGCTCGCCACGGAGCTGAAAACGGCGATAGAAACCACCCGCTTCGTCCATAAGCAACACAGTTTCGTGATCAATACCGTCATGGCGATGCTCGGGTTCGATCAGGCGAATCAGAAGATCATGGATTTATTGCGCTCGGTTGAGACCGCCGCTGAGATCTCCAAACGCTCGGGCCACAAGGATATTCAATTCGTACTGCCTGGCGACGAACGTCTTGAGGAGCTCGACGAGGCCATGCTCTGGGTCACGCGGATCAACCGCGCGCTGGACGAGAACAACCTCAAACTACGCTGCCAGAAGATAGCTCCCCTGGATACTCAGGAAGCCGCTCTGCCCCATTACGAAGTGCTACTCACGGTGATTGATGACCAGGGTGAGCATATGCCGCCGGCCGATTTCATCAAGGTCGCCGAGGACTACAACCGCATGGGCTCGGTGGACCGCTGGGTCATCGAAACCGTGCTGCGCTGGATGATGGAGCACCAGGATCAACTGCACCTGTTCGGCGGTTTCTCTATCAACCTGTCCGGCCATTCGATGAATGATGATTCCTTCCTCGATTTTATATTCGACGCCCTAGTGCGCTATCAGGTACCGCGCGACAAGCTGATCTTTGAAATTACCGAAACCACCGCGGTGGCTAATCTGGAAGACGCCGCCGACTTTATTAATGAGATGCGCAGTATCGGTTGCCGGTTCTCCCTAGACGACTTTGGTGTGGGCCAGTCGTCCTATTCCTATCTCAAGCGCCTGCCGGTGGATTTTATCAAGATCGATGGCGCTTTCGTGCGCGACATCACGCGCAGCGACGTGGACTTCGCCCTGGTGCGCTCGATCACCGAAATGGGTCACTACCTGAACAAGAAAGTGATCGCAGAATACGTATCGGCTCAGGATATTCTGGATACTGTCCGCACTATCGGCGTGGACTACGTCCAGGGCCATGTTCACGGCCTGCCCGGCTTACTCGACCAGTTGAACCTGAAAGCACTGCCAGACAAGCTCAGCGACCAGGCGCCAGCCTGACGGGCAGCCCGCTCGCTCGGGCCGCCCGTCTGAGGATCATTTGACCTCGTCGGGACGTCGTTGGCGCTCGTATAGAAAGCGCAGGACCTCGGAGCGATACTGGTTGTAGAGCGGATCACTGGCCAGCGCCAGGCGTTCGCGCGGCCGCTCCAGCTCGATACTCAGCACTTCGCCGATCTTGGCTGCGGGACCATTGGTCATCATGACGATCTTGTCTGACAGCAGTACCGCCTCGTCGACATCATGGGTGACCATCAGCACGGTATTTTTCAGTTCCGACTGAATGGCCATGACCGAATCCTGCAGGTGCGCACGGGTCAGTGCGTCCAACGCGCCAAAGGGCTCGTCCATCAGCAACAGGATTGGCTCCATGGCCAGCGCCCGGGCGATACCTATGCGCTGCTTCATGCCCCCGGAAATTTCCGATGGGTATTTGTGCATGGCGTGATCCATATGCACCAGGTGCAGATTGTGCTCGATCCACTGGCGCATTTCCTTGCGGTTCTTGCGGCCCTTGAAGATCTCTTTCACCGCCAGCTCGATGTTCTGATAGCAGGTCAGCCAGGGCAGCAATGCGTGGTTCTGGAATACCACCGCACGATCCGGTCCCGGCTGGTTGACTTCACGGCCTTGGAGTATGGCGCCACCTTCAGTGGCCTGACTGAGCCCGGCGACGATATTCAGCACCGTCGACTTGCCACAGCCGGAGTGGCCGATAATCGACACGAACTCGCCTTTGGCAATCTTCAGGTTGACCTTGTCCAAAGCCCTGAATACGCCGCCACGGGTAGGAAAGTCGATGGATACGCCGCTGAGGTCGAGGAAGGGCGCCGCGCGCCGTGCGCTTTCCTGTTCCGCCGCGCGGGCCTCGGAAGCGGGCTGTGTGATCATGTGCATGATTGACATGGTGTTACCTCGTATAGGTTCATTGCCCGGCCTGCTTGTCGTGAGACAGCCACTTTTGCAGCGTGACCATCAGCCAGTCGAGCAGGAAGCCGATAAAGCCGATGACCAGGACGGCAAACATGATGCGCCCCAGCGAATTGGAACTGCCGTTCTGGAACTCGTCCCAGATGAACTTGCCGAGCCCGGGGTTCTGCGCCAGCATTTCCGCGGCGATCAGCACCATCCAGCCGATACCCAGGGAAATCCGCAGGCCGGTGAAGATCATCGGCAGCGCCGCCGGAATGGCGATCTTGAAGATCTGCTTGCTTAGCGGCAGGCGTATGACGCGCCCCACGTTGATCCAGTCGCGATCGATCGAGCCCACGGCGACAGCGGTATTGATCAGCGTCGGCCACAGCGAACAGAGCGTGACGGTAATCGCCGAAGTGACAAAGGAGCGGCTGAACATCGGATCGTCAGAGACGTATACGGCACTGACCACCAGCGTCACTATGGGGAGCCAGGCCAGTGGCGAGACCGGTTTGAGGATTTGCACCAGTGGACTGATGGCCCCATACAGGTTCTTGCTCAAGCCACAGGCGACACCAATCGGGATGGCGATCAAGCTGGCGAGAATGAACCCGGCAAACACCGTTTTCAGACTGGTAAACACCTGATCAACAAATGTTGGCGCCCCAGCATAGGAGCGCCAGCGCACCTCGGCATCCGGATCCTCCGCCAGGCGCTCGGCGTTACGCTGCTCCTGGCGCTCGAGAAAGGCAGCCTCACGGGCCCTTTCACGCTGATGATCGTCATACAGATTGCCCCCCTGCTCCCATACCTGCACGGGGCCCGGCAGCGTACCCAGACTGGTATCGACTTTGGACGCAGCCGCTGCCCAGACCAGCAGAAACAAGGCTATGGCTATCAGTGGCAAACCCACTTGATTGAACAGGTCTCGCGCCTGCTCACGGCGATTTTCGCCACGGATCAGACGGACCACCGGCACCAGCCAGTTGAATCCCGACATCTCCATGTAATGAATGATTCTGTTACTCATGGCATCACCTGCTTACGTGCTGCACCGCGAATCGTCCCGGGCCAGCACCCGGAACGACGGCTACAGATCAAATTGATTCATCGCCCTTGAGGCCGATCTCGAAGCTTTCCAGATAGGCGTTGGGACGCGTGGCATCGTAAGGCACGCCATCGATGAACTCGCTGGGCGTGCTACGCATGCCGTCTTCCGTGGCAAAATCCGGAAAATCGTCCGCGGCCATCTTGCCCTCGGCAATCAGCGCCTTGGCTGCTTCGGCATAGACGTCAGGGCGGTAGATCTTCTTCGCCGTATCCAGGTACCAGCTATCCGGCTTAGCCTCGGGAATCTGGCCCCAGCGGCGCATCTGGGTCAGAAACCAGATGGCGTCGGAGTAGAAGGGATAGGTCGCATGGTGGCGGAAGAACACATTGAAGTCAGGCTCGCTGCGGCGGTCGCCCTTCTCGTATTCGAAGGTACCGGTCATCGAGTTGGCAATCACCTCTACATCTGCCCCGACGTAGTGCGGCAGGGACAGGATCTTCGCCGCCTCCATGCGGTTGGCGTTATCGTCAGCGTCCAGCCAGTGTGCTGCACGGATCAGCGCCTTGACCACCGCCTTGTGCGTATTGGGATGCTTCTCGGCCCACTCGTTGCTGACCCCGAAGACCTTTTCGGGGTTGTTCTTCCAGATCTGCTCATTGGTCACCACCGGCACACCAATGCCCATAAAGACGGCTTGCTGATTCCAGGGCTCGCCTACGCAGTAGCCGTGGATGGTGCCGGCTTCCATGGTCGAGGGCATCTGCGGTGGCGGCGTTACCGAGAGCAGCACCTCGGCATCCAGCTGCCCCGAGGTATCCCCCCGATGCGGTGCGTAGAAGCCCGGATGCAAGCCACCCGCCGCTAGCCAATAGCGCAACTCGTAGTTGTGGGTGGACACTGGGAAGACCATGCCCATGCGGAACGGTGATCCCTGATTGCGGTATTCCTCGACCACCGGCTTGAGCGACGTGGCGCTGATCGGGTGGACCGGTTTGCCGTCGGCATGAGCTACGTGCGGCTTCATTTTCGACCAGACATCATTGGAAACAGTGATGGCGTTACCGTTCAGGTCCATAGAGAAGGCGGTAATGATGTGCGCTTCGGTACCAAAACCGATGGTCGCGCCAATCGGCTGCCCAGCCAGCATATGCGCACCGTCGAGTTCGCCGTCAATCACCCGATCAAGCAACACCTTCCAGTTGGCTTGTGCCTCAAGCGTGACAAACAGGCCCTCGTCTTCGAAGTAACCCTTCTCATAGGCAATTGCCAGCGGTGCCATATCCGTGAGTTTGATAAAGCCTAAGTTCAGGTCTTCCTTCTCGAGTTTACCCTGGGCCTGCACCTGCGCCACTGCGGCAAAGGTCAGCCCCAGACTCAGCAGTGCGCCAGCACCCAGGCTGCGCCAGCCCTGCCGGGGCAGCGTAGCGCCAATACGTGCACAAGAATCAAGATTCAATCGTTTCATAGGTCCTCTCCTGTAGAGCAAGGGCGTAGGGGAAGGGCGCCGATTGGCGCCTCAAAAGGCCACCTGCGCCATGAGCCAGAGCTTGCTGGTATCGGTAGCAAAATCATCTGCGGAATAGCGCGCATATTTGGCCAGCAGATTGACGCGGCCAAAACTGCGGGTAGCCTGCAAGTTGATTTCCGTGCCGTAATCGTCACCGCCGCGGTCGGCGGAAAAGTCATGGTAGGCCGCTGCCAGACCGGTCCCAGCCAGGGTTCCAGAAAGCTTCAGATAGGTATCGCGCAAGCCATCTGCCGGGGTAGCCAGAAACACATCTGCCCAACCGTTGAAGGCATGCGCAGTCGCCAGCGGCGTACTGAAGGCACTGCCATCCACACCTAGAACCTCGTGACCAACCAGGGCAGTGACGCCGCTGACCCGCGCACCGAGCTCAAGCAGGTAGTAATCGGCATCAATACTCGAGGCGCCGTCCTGGTAGTCGTCCTGCTTGGCGTATTCAAGGGTGTAGAGCAGGCGGTTGTCGCTGCCCAGCGGATAGCCACCGGCGAAGCGGGCGCCGAGTGTCCGGTTGGAGGCCGCAGGCGCATCGACATACTCCAGAAAGTAGCCGTACAAGCTCAGCTTGCCGGCATCGAAGCCGCTGTAGCCCAGGTTGAGCAAATGCGACTGCATCTCGGTCTCGCCATTCGGCGAATCTTCACCAAAGATGCGATTGACCTTATCGATATAGGCGTAGCTGAGCTGGGTATCTGCTAGTGAACTGTTAACCAGGCTGAAAGCATCATAGGTTTGCTCGTTCTGGCGCCAGCCAACGTTACCGATAAAGCGTGCGTTGTCATAAATGATCCGCTGACGCCCCAACTTGAGCAGGCTACCGGGTACTCCGGTATAACTCAGAAAGGCCTGATTGACTTCGGTGCCGTCAGGATCGGCGACCACGGAGTATTGCGTTTTCGCGCTGGGTAACCCGGTCGCGTTGTTATAACGCTCGGACCCGATCACCGTCACGTCATCAAATTCCAGAAAAGCCGAAACCCCTGCGAAGGCTCCGGTGGCATAGTTCAAACGAGTACGTAAAGTCGACGCATTGGCGTTGCGCTGCTGATTGTCCTGATCCACATGCTCATAGCGATAGCGCAAATCCAGCCCTACCTTGCCGCCGGTGAGCGCCTCGCTCAGCGAAGCACTTTGCGCTTGCGCAACGCTAGCGGACAGCATCAAAGCAGCGGCCGCAACCGGTAAGCGAACAGCCTGTAAAGCCGACATTGCAGAGTTCTTGTTGCGCATTTCATTCCTCCCCAAGAAAAAAAAGCAAAAAAAAACGTCCACAGGTGCAACCAAGACTTGGTTGAACCGGTGGACGCCTTTGCCCGAAAATAATCTGAGGATGCAGCAACTGGCTAGATCTGCGCTTTCACGTAGATTGACTACCCATGGCGGATGCATCCGCAAGTGGAAAAAGCAAGGTCTGTGCCAGATTACCGATCACCCATGATTAATAAGCAAAATTGCCCATGCACTAAGGCTATACCCGCCCCGCGCATGCGCTATCAGGTCGCATTGCAGCTCGATGCGGCGGCACCCTGCACTGATTGGTCGCATCATATGACCTGGCCAGCCGGCTGTTCTGTCCGCATGACCAGCCCTCTCTTGCTGTGTACTATTGAGGCAGTTATTACCCTCCCAGAGCCTGTGCCATGACCAAGATTACAGAGCAATACCCCGTCCTAGACGTGCTGGTGATCGGCGGCGGGGTGAACGGCAGCGGCATCGCGATGGATGCCGCCGGGCGCGGTCTCAAAGTGCTACTCTGCGAGATGAATGATCTGGCTTCGGCTACCTCGTCCAGCAGCAGCAAGCTGATTCATGGCGGCCTGCGCTATCTGGAGTTCTACGAGTTCCGCCTGGTTCGCGAAGCGCTTGCCGAGCGCGAATCGCTGTTACGCAATGCACCGCACATCATGTGGCCGATGCGTTTCTGCCTACCCCACCAGCCGCACTTGCGCCCAGCCTGGATGATCCGCATCGGCCTGTTCCTGTATGACCACCTGGCCCGCCGCGAATTGCTCGGCGCCTCTAAAGGCATCCGCTTCGACACAGACAGCCCTCTGGTCAAGGGCATTAAACGTGGATTCCTGTATTCCGACGGTTGGGTGGATGACGCTCGACTGGTGGTGCTCTGTGCCAAGGCAGCGGCCGCGAAGGGTGCGCAGATCCGCACCCGCTCGCGTTGCGTGAGCGCAGTACGCGAAGGCCCGCTATGGCGGGTGTGTCTGGAAGACCAGCACAGCGGTGAACAGTCCGAGTATCGCTGCCGCGCCCTGGTCAATGCCGCCGGCCCCTGGGTCAGCAAGGTACTAACCCAGGCCGTGGGTCAAACAGTGGCCAAACAGATACGCATGGTCCAGGGCAGCCATATTGTGGTGCCGCGCATGAACATCGGCGAGCACGCCTATATTCTGCAGAACAGCGATGGGCGGATCGTCTTCGTCATTCCCTATGAGGATGCCTTCTCGCTGATCGGCACCACGGATGTCGATTACTGCGGCGACCCTTCACAGGTGACTATTTCCGAGCAGGAAACCGAGTACCTGCTGGCGGTGGTCAACAGCCATTTTCGCCAACACATCAGCGTCAGTGACATCGTCTGGAGCTTCTCTGGCGTCAGGCCGTTAATGGATGACGAGTCGGCCTCCGCGCAGAAAGCCTCGCGCGACTACAGCTTTGAACTGGACACGCCGCCGGGCGCGGCACCCCTGCTATCCGTGTTTGGCGGCAAGATCACTACCTACCGCAAACTGGCAGAAGCGGCGACTGATAGCCTATGCCGCTACTTTCCGGATGCCAAACCCGCCTGGACCAAAACGGCAGTGCTGCCGGGGGGTGATTTTCTAGATCAGCCAAGCCTGCAACGCCAGCTCGCTGGGCAATATCCCTGGCTGCCCGCTGATCTGTTGCAGCGCTGGGTACGCACTTATGGCACTTTGTGCCGGCATTTTCTGACCGGCTGCGAGAGCCTGGAAAGCTTGGGAGATCACTATGGCGCAGGCTTGTATGAGCAGGAGGTGCGCTATCTGGTCCGCGAGGAATGGGCTCTCACCGTTGAAGACATTCTGTGGCGCCGCACCAAGCTCGGCCTGCGTTTGCAATATGCCTCGACGACGGCGCTGGAACACAAGCTTGCACAACTGCTGGGTAGCCGCCTGACCACGCCTGCAGAGCCCGCTAATCCATAGCGCTTTGCCGACGAATGATCTGCGCCAATGGGTTATAATCGCTGGCCGAAACCCACCTGTTCTTCAATCCGCAAGGTTTTCAATGAGTAACAACGCTGCTGAAGTCGCCAAACGTCGTACCTTCGCCATCATCTCCCACCCGGATGCAGGCAAGACCACCATTACCGAACGCCTGCTGTTGATGGGTCAGGCGATCAACGTGGCAGGCACGGTAAAGGCGCGCAAATCCGATCGCCATGCCACCTCCGACTTTATGGCCATGGAAAAGCAGCGTGGGATTTCGGTCAGCACCTCGGTCATGCAATTCCCCTATCGGGACTGCATGATCAATCTGCTCGACACCCCCGGCCACGAGGATTTCTCCGAGGATACCTACCGCACCTTGACCGCAGTGGATTCGGCGCTGATGGTACTGGACGGCGGTAAAGGGGTAGAGCCCCGCACTATTGCACTAATGGAAGTCTGCCGGCTACGCGACACACCGATCGTCAGCTTTGTGAACAAGCTGGATCGCGATATCCGCGACCCGATCGAGCTGCTCGACGAAATTGAAGCGGTACTGAATATCAAGGCCGCCCCTATCACCTGGCCGATTGGCTGCTATCGCGATTTCAAGGGTGTGTACCACCTGGAACAGGATGTGATCATTGTCTACGCCAGTGGGCATGGGCACGAGCGTACCGAAGCCCGGATCATCCGCCATCTCGATTCCGACGAAGCCCGCGCGCATCTTGACGACCTCTATGATGACTTTGTCGATCAGTTGGAGTTGGTACAGGGCGCCTGCCATACCTTTGACCAGGAGGCTTTTCTCCGGGGCGAAATGACCCCGGTATTTTTCGGTACCGCGCTGGGCAACTTCGGTGTCGATCAGGTGCTGGATGCGATCGTCGACTGGGCGCCCGCCCCGTTGCCGCGCCCCGCCAATGAACGAGTCGTGCAGCCCACCGAAGACCCCTTCACCGGATTCGTGTTCAAGATTCAGGCAAATATGGATCCCAAACACCGCGACCGCATCGCTTTTATGCGTATCTGTTCAGGCCAGTACGAAAGGGGCATGAAGCTGCACCACGTGCGCACCGGCAAAGAACTGCGTATAGCGGAAGCCCTGACTTTCTTCGCTGCAGAGCGCGAACACCTCGAAGAGGCCTGGGCCGGCGATATCATCGGCTTGCACAACCACGGCACCATCCAGATTGGTGACACCTTTACCCAAGGCGAAAGCATCAGCTTTACCGGCATTCCGCATTTCGCTCCAGAGCTGTTCCGCCGGGTTCGCCTGAGAGATCCGCTGAAATCCAAACAGCTACGTCAAGGCTTGCAGGAGCTGGCTGAAGAAGGCGCCACTCAGGTGTTCTTTCCCGAGCGCAGCAACGAAATCATCCTCGGCGCGGTCGGTGTGCTGCAGTTCGATGTGGTCGCCAGCCGATTGAAAGAAGAATACAAGGTAGAGTGTCTGTACGAGCCCGTGACCGTATGGTCCGCACGCTGGGTCGACTCCAGCAACAAAAAGAAACTTGAAGAGTTTACCAACAAGGCGATGGAAAACCTCGCCATAGACGGGGGCGGCCATCTGACTTACCTGGCACCGACGCGGGTCAACTTGAGCGTTACCGAAGAGCGTTGGCCGGACATTCGTTTTCTGTCCACCAGGGAGCATCACTAAGGCAACCTTTGCTCCACCCATGTGGCCGGGTTTTGTCAGTTATAGACGCGAATTCCCTGCTTTTTTGGGCCAATGCGTCTAGACTTCTGCAATCAAGTCATCGCGGCAAAATTAGCCAAGGTCAAGGTGTGGAGCTGTGGATAAGCGCCAATTCGCCCGTCAGAATGTCTCGATCGATGCGCAGTGTCACTTCGGCGATGGAACTGATCGCAGCTGCCGCATCCGTGACTTCAGTCAGGGTGGCATGCTTATTACCCTCGATCTGCCCGCCCAGGCAGATCCGCTTCTCTCGTTGCCGACACGCAAAGGCGTTCCTGCCAGCGTAAGTTTCCTGCTGCACAACCGCCAGGTCAGGGTTAACGTGCTGGTCGCCCATGTCTCCGAACATGGTATTGGCCTGCGCATGCGCGAGCACCGCCCAGCCGACCTAGCCATGTTGCAACAAGCCGCCCAGCAGGCCAGCGCGCAGCAATCCCGATTATCCTGGCACCCCGCTAAAGATCAGGCTCCATTGAACGCCAGGCAGAAAGTCAGTCTGATCAATTCGGCCAACAACATTATTCGGCGCTACCTGGAAAGCCAGTTCGAGACCTTTTTCAAGCAGCTGGAACAGGTGCTGTTACAGGAGGCAGACCACAAGAAAACCCATGCTATTCAGCAGTCCTTTCTGGACGCCATGACCCTGATTCGCGCCCAGAAAACCAAATTGACTCGCCAGTGTATTAGTACCATAACCGCCAATGCCGACGCCGTGGCTGGGGGTAAAGGGCCGGAGCCGCTGGCTGATGCGCAGTCCGACAGCGGCGATAGTGCATCGGCCAGCCCACTCGCACTGGTCGAAAAGGATGAGTTTGAAGACTGGCTGGTCGTCAGGGTGTCTATTTCCAAGGCCGAAGTACAGCTACGCGAACTGTTGCTGGAATTGCAGCTACGCTTGGATGCCGCCTTGCTCACCGAAGACGCATCTGCAGTCTATAACCCCTACTCCCCCGCGGCGTTGGCGACCAGTTGGGCGACTGCATTGCGCCCTCTGCAACTGAGCAACGACCTGCTGCGGGTCATCTTCAAGACCTTTCACGACGGGGTACTAGACCATCTCGATAGCGCCTACGTGTCACTCAACAAGCTGTTTATCGAAACCGGCATTCTTCCCGATATAGACGTTACTCGTTACCTGGCCAATCAGCGGCTCGTGCGCGATCAGACTGCCGCTGTCAAGGCCGAGCCGAAGGTCAAAGCAAGCACCTCAGCCACGCCGGATCCGGCGCAGAACAAATCGGAGCAGGGCCAGGATCAGACTCAGGATCAGAGCCAGGCAAACGGCGATGCCGGCAGCAAAGGCAGAAGCGGCATCCAGCGTCTAAAAGCAGCCTTCAGCACTGTCTCACGCCTGTGGAGCGTGCAGCGTCAGTTGCACAGTGAGCACCCCGAAAGCCTACGCCAAGCCGACAGCCTGTTGCCTGCTCAGATTACCGCGTTGGATACGCAAGATGCGCTGCGCCAACTTCAGCACAAACTGTTGCGCGGCGAGGCTCAGTTAGGCACCCCTGGGGCACTGAAACAGTATCTGATGCAAAGTGGTCAGGCTGCGGGAAGCATCAGCGATTATGAGCAGGACTCGGCCGATATGGTTGAGAGTCTGTTTGACAATATCGTGCATAACGAGCAGGTACTGGCAGACCTGCGTGCCGAGCTGCGCAAACTGGAAGTACCTATCCTCAAGGTCATGCTCCGCGACCCAGAGCTGTTCTCGGCCGAGTATCACCCGGCCCGTCAGGCGGTCAATTATCTGGCTCTGCTATCCGACCGCCGCAGCGTCAATATCACTGAAAACCGTCCTGTCATTGTCGATGCCATCGGCACCATTCTGGAAAATGAAGGCGAGAACAACGAAGGTTTCAAACAGGTTCTTGGCGGGCTGGATGAACTGGTCGGCCGCGAGAAACATTATTTCGAACGCAACCTTACCCGCGTCACCGAAGCCTGCGAGGGCCAGCAGCGCATTACCCAGGCCAACCTGTTGATTGAATGGGAGCTTGAGCGGCGGCTGGCGCCGCAGCCGGTAGCCAATCCGATCCTGGATCTGGTCAACCATGGCTGGAAAGAGCTTATGCGCCTGAGCTATTTCCGCGAGGGTACCTCAAGTCTGGCTTGGGAAATGACCCTGGTGGTGCTGGAACAACTCATCATACGCACGGTACCCGGTGCCTGGGACGAGTCGCGGCTGCGCTTCAGCAGTCACAAGCTGCTAACCCTGATTCGCAAGGGCCTATCGAAAATCCCTGATTCCAACGCCAGCCACAAAAATGTACTGCAGAATTTGGAAAAGCTCTTGGATCACCCGCACAGCACTGACTTCGCCAGCGTTCAGTACGTCAGCCAGATGGGCTCCGCCAAGCTCAATGCCGGCCAGGCAGCCGCAGCGGCAAAACCCGATCAAACACTGCAGCGCTGGATCAAGCGAGCCAAGGCGCTCCACGTAGGTCAGTGGCTGCAGCGTCATGTGCTGGGTAGCGAATCACAGCTGTACTACCTTACCTGGGTGGCGGACGAATTCAGCCGCTACGTATTCAGCAATCACCGCGGCTTGAAAGCGGAGGAAATGTCACTGGAGCAAGTCGCGCATTTGCTCCGCGACGGCAACCTGACAGTGCTCAACGACGCCGGAGCGCCAGCGCTGGAACAAGGACTTGATGCACTGGTGCAAAAAGTCTACGACAAATTGGCTCTGGACGCCGCGCAAGACCAACTAACCGGTCTCAAGGCGCGCCGCGAATTTCTCCGCTGGCTTACCCAAAGTGTCAGCCGCGCAAAAGACAGCAGCGATCGCTTTGTCCTGATCTTTATCGACATTCTGCAATTCAAGCTGATCAACAATACCTGCGGATATGAAGTTGGCGATACGCTCTTACGTAACATTGCCGAGCAGATACGCAGCCGGCTGGACAAGAATGCTATAGCCGGCCGCGTTGGGGTCGATCAGTTCGCTGTCCTGTTGCCAGCAGTGACGCACAACGACGGCTTCATACTGGCGGTTCAACTCAAGGAGGCGATAGAAGCGCAGCGATTTGAGAGCGGCCAACACAGCTTCATCATTTCCTCGGCGGTTGCCTTGATCAACGTGGATAACAACAGCCCCGAGCCGATGGAGCTGTTGCGTATGGTCGAGTCTGCTGCGGACATGAGCAAAAAATCCGGACACAAGGATATTCAGATCATCAAGCCCGGGGACACACGCTTCCGCGAACGCGATGACATGATTTCCTGGGTCACACGGATCAACCGGGCTCTGGATGAAAGTCGCCTTAAAGTGCGCTGCCAGAAGATCCAGCCCATCGGCGACACGGATCCGGCCCACACTCATTATGAAATTCTGTTGACGGTGATTGGCGACAACGGGGAGCACCTGGCACCCACGGATTTTATCAAGGCCGCCGAAGCCTATAACCGCATGGGCGCGGTCGACCGCTGGGTAATCGAGACAGTCCTGCAATGGATGGTTGCCAACCCACAAGAACTTGCTGGCTTTGGCGGCTTTTCAATCAACCTGTCAGGCTGCTCCTTGAACGATGAATCCTTCCTCGATTATGTGTTCGAGATGCTGGTGCGCTATGACGTACCCCGGGACAAACTCATTTTCGAGATTACCGAAACTGCGGCCATCGACAACCTCGCTGACGCTGCCGATTTCATTAACGAAATGAAAGAGATAGGTTGCCGATTTTCGCTCGATGATTTCGGCGCAGGGCAGTCATCCTATGCGTATCTCAAGCAGCTACCGGTGGACTTTATCAAGATTGATGGCGCTTTCGTTCGCCAAATAACTGAAGATGATTTCGATTATGCGCTGGTCCGTTCCATCACCGAGATGGGGCACTTTCTCGACAAGCACATCGTCGCCGAATACGTCTCCAGCGAAGCAATCCTTGAACTATTGACCGAGATTGGCGTGGACTATGCTCAGGGCTTTCATATCGGCAAACCCTTGCTGCTCGAGCATCTGCTGGCTGCCAGTCCGCCGGTTGCCAGTGAAACGCCGCCGGCCAACCACAACCCGGCCTGAAGTATGCGTTATATCGACACCCATACGCACCTGGACTTTCCCGAGTTCGACAGCGACCGTCAGCAGGTCCTGACGCGCTGTGCGGCGGCGGGTGTAGACCGCCTGGTGATTCTCGGCGTTTTCCGGGAGAATTGGGACCGACTGTGGCGCATGGTTGCGGCCGATAATCGACTGTTCGCTGCCTTCGGCCTGCATCCGATCTATCTGGCACAGCACCAACAACAGCATTTGCATGATCTTGCCGAATACCTGGAACGCCTTGCTGCGCACCCGCAATGTTGCGCTGTGGGTGAAATTGGCTTGGATTACTTTTTGCCTGAACTAAACCGTGAGCGCCAGCAAAGATTGTTTTGTGCCCAGCTGAGCCTCGCCGCTGACGCCAATCTGCCGGTGCTGTTGCACGTGCGTCGGGCGCATGCCGACACCATTGCCATACTCAAGCGCTATCGATTGCCACGCGCCGGCATAGTCCATGCCTTTGCTGGCAGCCTGGAAGAAGCTCAGGAATATATCAGGCTCGGATTCAAGCTGGGTCTTGGCGGTGCCGCAACCTGGCCCCAGGCGAAAAAGTTGCACCGCACTGTAGCGGCTCTGCCACTGGACAGCCTGGTACTGGAAACTGACTCGCCAGACATGGCGCCCAGCTTTCACGCATACCAGCGCAACAGCCCGGAATATCTCCCGCAGATCTGCCTGGCGTTGGCAGCACTGCGTGGCGAGTCGGCAGAGATCCTGGCGAGCGCATGCCTGCATAACAGCTGCGAAATATTCGATTGGTCATCCACTACATTGATCTGAGAGCCTCGGACCAAGCCTTGGGCTAATACAGTCAGGCTTGATAGAGTCAGGTCTGGTAGAGTCAAGGTCATATAGCCATGACCCGTATATAGGAGATTCGCATGCCCTTAGGCATCGCACTGTTTCTGATCTGGCTGGTTCTCTTGCTGCGCTTCCCGCGGATCATGCTGCCCTTCAGCGGCGTGTTTGCGGCCTTGGCACTGCTGCTCGCTGGCGCCTTTGGCGTGCATAAGTGGTACGCAGGGAACTTGGTCGGGCAACTTGAGACCCGCATCATATATACACCCAATAACTGCGAATTCGGCAAGCCACTGCGGGTCATCATCGACAACAAGGGCGAGCGTACTGCCAGTCAAATCAGTTGGCAGCTAATGGCCACTGCACCTAACTACAATACCAATCTGCTGGATATCAGCATCACCGACGCCACCTACCAGATTGACCAACCAATAGCGCCAGGCCAGCAATGGCAAGGCTGTTATGCCGTACCGCCATTGCGCAGCGGCGCCAGAGCGCCGGATCTGGACTATCGCATGGACAGGATACGTGCAGACTTTAACAACTGATCGTCAAATAACAAGGCAAATACCATGACTCAACCTGTTGCATTGATTACCGGCTGTTCCAGTGGCATTGGCCAGGCACTGGCGTTTGCCTGCCTGGATGAAGGCTATCAGGTATGGGCCACGGCCCGAAATCCAGCCAGCCTTGAGCCGTTAATCGCCAGAGGCGCCATTGCCGTTATGTTGGACGTCAATGACGCAGCACAGATAGCGGCGTGTGCCGAGCGTCTGCGGCAAGAGGCCGGGCGTCTGGATCTACTGGTCAATAATGCCGGCTACGGTGCCATGGGGCCAATGCTGGATGCCGACCGTGAGACCTTACTCAAACAGTTCGACACCAACGTGTTTGCCCCAGTGCAAATGGTCCGGGCGACTGTGGAATTGCTCCGCGCCAGCAAAGGCTTGATCGTCAATATAGGCAGCGTATCGGGCGTCACCACCACGCCGTTCTCAGGCGTATATTGCGCTTCAAAAGCCGCGTTGCATGCGATTTCGGACGCCCTGCGCCTGGAGTTAACGCCCTTCTCTATTGGCGTACTGACCGTCAAGCCCGGGGCCATTGCCTCGGACTTCGGCAACAATGCCAGCGCCGCCATCACCCTGGCGCCAGACTCCTGGTACAAACCCTGGGAGCAAGCCGTTCAGGCGCGCGCCAAAGCGTCGCAGAAAGCCAGCTCGACCACTGCCGCCGAATTTGCCAAAGAGCTAATGACTTACATAAAAAGCCCGTTGCGCCCGGAAGAGGTATTGATCGGCACAGGTAGCCGCAACATGGTGCGGCTGAAACGCTGGCTGCCAACCTCAATACTCGATGCCAGGCTGCTCAAGCGTTTCGGCCTGAGCAAGCCCTGAGCTGCAGGCCAGACGTGCAAACGGCCACTCGGATCAGTTGCCCGTCACTCCGCGTACAGGATGGCTTCGGCCTGGTGATCAGCAATCTCCGAGGGTGAACGGCCCTCGGCGATGCTCTGGTTGAAGATGCTATCCAGACGTGAGCCAATCAGTTTGACCCGGTGGGCAATGTCGCCCGGCGCGACGCCACGATGGGTCAGCGCGACATACAAGAGGCCACCGGCATTGATGACATAATCGGGGGCGTAGAGTATGCCCCGTGCGTCAAGCAGGTCCGCCGCGGCCGCATTGACCAACTGGTTATTCGCCGCCCCCGCTACGCCCGCACAGCGCAACTGGTTGATAGTCACCGGATCCAGCACGCCACCCAGACCACAGGGCACAAAAATATCACAGGGCGATTCATACACCGCAGACGCAGCTACCGGCTTGACTGCCAACTCGTCCACCGCCAACCGCACCTTGCCCGCGTCCAGATCAGACACCGCTACGTCGGCCCCTTCCGCCACCAGCAGCTCGGCCAGCGCGTAGCCAACGTTACCCAGACCCTGCAACATGATCCGCACCCCACCAAGATCCTCTTGACCCAGCTTGGCTCGCGCCATACTGCGAATCCCCATCAATACGCCCAGCGCGGTATGGGGCGAGGGATCGCCGGCTTGAGTAGTGCTGGTCACGTGACCCGTCTGCTGGGCGATGCAGTCCATATCCTCAGAGCTGGTACCGCTGTCCACGGCAGTGATGTAGCCGCCGCGCAAAGATTCGATGCAGCGCCCGAATGCCTCAAACAGCGCGGCACGGTTGGCTACATGAGCCGGGCGGATAATGACCGCTTTCCCACCCCCTTGCTCGAGACCCGCCAGCGCCGCCTTATAGCTCATACCGCGCGCCAACCGAATGGCATCAGACAGCGCTTGTTCGGTACTGGCATAGGGCATGTAGCGACAGCCACCCAGCGCTGGCCCCAGACGAGTATTGTGAATAGCAATGATGGCCTCAAGGCCAGTCTGCTCATCAGCGAACAGGTGCACTGCCTGCATCCTGTCAGTACGCATTGCTGCAAACATGATTGCGCTGCCTTTTGCGGAAAACCTGTTTATCACCCTAGCTGCTTTGCCAACAAATCCCAAGCTAAAGTGCGATCAGCCGAAGCGGCTCAGCGCCGTACCGGCCGTTTCTGCAGCTTGCGCTGCAGGGTGCGCCGGTGCATACCCAAAGCTCTGGCAGTTGCCGAAATATTGCCTTCATGCTCCGCCAGAACGCGCTGAATATGCTCCCACTGCAACCGATCAACCGACATCGGATGGTCCGGCACCAGGGTGTCCGGGTCCGCCTGCTCGGATAGCAGCGCCGTCAGCACATCATCGGCGTCGGCGGGCTTGCACAGGTAATTGCACGCGCCGCGCTTGATGGCCTCCACTGCGGTAGTAATGCTCGAATAACCGGTGAGAATGACCACGCGCAGGTCTGGATACAACTCCAGCAATCGCGGCAACAGTACCAGACCGGAATCACCCTCCATTTTCAGATCCAGAACCGCATATTCCGGCTGCTCCTGACGCGCCAGTTGCATGGCTTCCTCGGCATCGCCTGCGGTATTGACCCGCAGCCCGCGCCGCGACAGCGCCCGAGCCATGACCCGGGTGAACGTTGGATCATCATCAACGAGCAGCAATAAGGGCTGCTCTTCCTGCTCTGTCATGTCATTCATTCGACTTCTCCCCTGTAATTGGCAAAATCATTTCGGCCAATGTACCGCCGCCGTCCTGATTGAACAGCTTGACGCTACCGCCCATGCGTTGCACCGCTGCATGACTGAGAAACAGGCCCAGGCCAAAGCCCTTCTTGCCCTTGGTAGTAACAAAAGCGGTGCCAATTTGCTCGGCAATATGCAGCGGCACACCGGGGCCATAATCCCTGACCGACAATCTCAGCCAGCGCTGATCCCACTCCAGAGCGATCTGTATTCCATCGGCACAGGCATCGGCGGCATTATTCAGCAAGTTCAGCACTGCCTGACCCAACTCGGGGCTAGCTTTGATCAAGGGTGCGGTCTTGTCGGGCAAGGGCAAAAGCTGCCAGGACGCCTCCGGCCGCATCAGTTGCCAACGCGCCAACAAGCTCTTGAGCCATGTATCCGCCCGCTCGTCCTGCAGCGGCTGGAGGCGGCTATGCTCGGCCCGGCGTACCATGTGCTGCAGGCTGTCCTTGCACATTTTCACCTGCTCCTGCAGCAGAGCAAGGTCTTCCTGCAACTGCGGATCGGGATAGTCGGTACGTAAATCCTTGAGCAACACGCTCATGGTCGATAGCGGTGTAGACAATTCATGCGCCGCGCCAGCTGCAACACTGGCGATGCCAAGCAGTTGCGCGTCGCGAATACTCTGCTCGCGGCGCTCAGCCAGATGCTCGGCGTGCTGACGCAGCGCCGCAGCCATGCGCACAACGAACAGACTGATCAGCCCAGCACTCATTGCCAGATTCAACCACATGCCGATCATGTGCAGATTGATCAGGCCGGTGGACAGCTCGAACTCGAAGGCCGCCAGTGGCTCGTACCAGATCAGCAGAACGCTATAGGCGGAAACAGACAGGCCAGCCAGCACCGCGGTATAAAACCACGGCAAGGTCGCAGCAGCGATGGTCAGTGGCACCAGGTAGTAAGACACGAAAGGGTTGGTAGGGCCACCTGAGTAATACAGCAATACGCTGTGCACTAACATGTCAAAAGAGAGCTGCAGCCCGTACTCGAAATCGGTTACAGGCCAACGCCGGGACAACCGCAACAGCGTCAGTATGCTAACCAGCGCAGACACGCCCAAAGTCAGCAGCAAAGGCGTCCAGGGCAATGGGAACCAACCACTGAGGTAGGCACCCATGACCGACAGGCTCTGCACCATCAAGACCAGCAGCCTGATCAGGATCAACCGCCACAGGTTTTGTCTGCTTGGCGACAATGCCAGCGTGTTGGGACTGATAAAAAACCGGTGTAACACGTATCAAGACTCCCAAAATGGATCGCCAGCGATCACCCCACATGGCCACCAACAGCGTCGCATAAAAACGCCCGACAGGGTACGCTCCAACTGACCCTCATAGCGCGGAATTATAAGCGCCCATGTCGGTCCTATGTTAAGCATCACCGCGATCCGCCCCTACTCTGAACAGGAAGTTACACCATGCGCTTATCCGCAATTGCACCGATTTGTGTTGGCCTGGCTCTGGCATCCGCTGCCAACGGCCTGATGGCCGAAGAGGTTCGCTACAACCAAGTGTCACTGCGTGCCGAAGTACAACAGGCCGTCAGCCATGACACTCTTCAGGTGCGGTTGTATGCCGAGGACCAGGACAAGGATGCCGGCAAGCTGGCCGGGCGCATTACCGATCGATTGAACAAGGCACTGGAAACCGCCCGCCAGACCACAGGTGTCAGCGTATCGAGTGGCAACCGCAGCAGCCAACCAGTCTACGATGAGAAACGCGAAAAGATTGTTGCCTGGCGCGAACGTGGCGACATCCTGCTGGAAAGCACCGATTTTGCCAGTCTATCGACCCTGACTGGCAAACTTATGGGCGAACTGAATCTGGGTGACATGCAATTCAGCTTGTCACCGGAAAACCGCCGCAGCACCGAAGACGAACTGATTCGCGAGGCAATCGAAGCCTTCAAGGCCCGCGCTGATATCGCCACGCGCAGCCTCGGCGGTACCGATTACAAGATCGTCAACCTGAATCTCAACAGCCAGTTCATGCAGCCGCCAATGTACCGCGGCGCGAAAATGGCGATGATGGCCGATGCCGAGTCAGCCAGCCCCTCGGTTGAAGGTGGGCAGGCAGACGTAACCGTGAGTGCCGACGGCGTTATTGAAGTCAACCGACCTTAAGCCCTCAAGGCCGCATGAACGCGTAATCCGCATCCTCGTCGAGATTTTCGGCGAGGAAGCTCAGCTCATGGGCAATGTCAGCAATAGTTCGCTCACGCCGATATACGCCGATCACCTCATTCATAAGCGCCTTGGCCAGTTCCTGGTCGTTGAACCCCTGCGCTTGACCTGCCGCTAGATTATCCTGCATCAACTGCGCCGCCAGTTTATATACCGACATGATTTGCCCTCCTGTTGAAAATGCTATTTCAGCACACAAGCTGCCTGCCCCACCTTGACCTGGCTCAGCCTTTGTTATCCGGATCAAAAGGTTCCTGCAGATACCGGTCAGTGTCAAAGGTCTCCAGCCAGTCAGGATAAAACACCACCAGGCCCGCTATGACGGTACCGTTGATAAAAGCCTCTGGGAACGCGACCAACAACAGATAACCGAACACCTCCAGCAACGCTGCGGGCATTACCAGCTCACCAGACCAGGCCAGTAGCCCCATACCCGCAAGTATGGTCACTACGGCACTGACGCCGGCGGCAAAAAAGCCACTGATGAAAATGTACATAAACAGGTTGCGCGGTTTGAAGCGCTCCAGGCTCTGGCTGATCAACAGAGTAACCGCAACCGGCAGCAGCACCCGCAGGACGCCGTTTACGCCAAAGGCCGCCACATCATCCCAACCGATAACCAGCAGACCGAGCTGCGCCAGCGTCCCAGCGATAAGCGCGAGCTGCCAGTTGAGCAACAGGGTTACGGCAGTCAAACCGATGAAATGAAATGTCAGGCCATTGTCAAAATCGCGGCGAACCATCCAGAGCAAGGCGATCACAAATACACTACCGAATAACAGGTGCTGACGACGAGTATCAGCCAGCAGCTCGATCCAAGATACCCGACACAACGCCCAGAGCAGCACCCCGCCATACAGCAGCATGGCCAAAATGCACTGGGTGGCTGTTAACAAGCTGGCTGCCAACATGCTTCGTACTCCACTAGTGTTCAAGCGATCATAGCAGCACCGCAGACGCATCTCACGGACAGGTTGTCGCAGGGGTGCAGCTTGATCGGGGCATAAACAGCGGCTTGCGCGCAGCATCAAGCAACGGATGCATTCCACGCCATCAAGGTCTAGAATGAGCCCATTGTCAGTCAAGCCTAACCGCAGCAACGTACTGCACCGCGCATAAAAAAGGTCTCAAGATGCCCAGCCGCCTGTACCCTGAAGATCAGAAAAAGGTAGATGAGTACCTCAACCTGCCGACCCAGAAAGTCGAGCGCCGGCCCTTCAAAGTGTGGCTGTTGCTGTTGGTGATCCTGGGCTCGGTTATTGGTATGGGACTGCTCTCGCGCCTGCTTGGCAGCCTGGTACTGGGTTAAGCCGTGCCAGAGACAGATCCTGTTACCCCGCTTGCACTGACGCCCGGATTATTTCCTACTGAGTCAAATCCATGTCGCAAGCTAAAGCAGTGCCCGCCGAACCCCAGGCCGCCCTTCCCCGCATATTGGTAGTAGGTGGAGGCGCCGGGGGTCTTGAACTGGCTACCCGTCTGGGCCGCCGGTTGGGCAAAAAAAAACGCGCCCGCGTCACCCTCGTCGATGCCAATATGACGCATATCTGGAAGCCGTTGTTACACGAGGTGGCTGCTGGCTCGCTGAACTCCTCTGACGACGAGTTGAACTATGTCGCCCAGGCCAAGTGGAATCATTTTCACTTCCAGCTCGGCGCCATGACCGACCTCGATCGCGAACGGCGCATCATACGCCTGGCCGCCATAGCCGATGAACATGGCCAAGAGCTGATTCCCAAACGGGAGATAGGTTATGACTACCTGGTGCTGGCGGTCGGCAGCACGACCAACGATTTCAATACCCCCGGCGCCGCCGAGCATTGCCTGTTTCTGGATACCCGCGCCCAAGCCGAACGCTTTCATCGGCTACTGCTCAATCAATATATGAAGGCCCAGGCTGGCGGTGAGCATGGCAGCGCCCAGCAGGATAACAGGGAGAAAATCAATGTGGCCATCATTGGTGCCGGAGCGACCGGTGTTGAACTCGCCGCCGAACTGCATCATGCCGCGCGTCTATTGCAGGCCTACGGGCTCGACCGCATCAGTCCGGAAGACCTGAATATCAATCTGATCGAGGCGAGCGGGCGGGTGTTGCCTGCCTTGCCTGAGCGCATCAGTGATCCGGTCACCAGCACACTGACAAAGCTCGGCGTGAAGCTGCACACCGGCTCACCAGTCAAGGAAGTCACTGCCGACAGCCTGCTGCTGGATAACGGCGAACGCATCCCCGCCTCACTCAAGGTATGGGCCGCAGGCATCCGCGCGCCGCGCTTTCTTACCGAGCTCGGCCTGGAGACCAACCGCATCAACCAGTTGGCAGTCTACCGCACCCTGCAAACCACCCTTGATCAACGCATCTTTGCCTTTGGCGACTGCGCTGCCTGCCCCGCAGGAGAGGAAGGCAAGTTTGTACCACCGCGAGCCCAGGCTGCCCATCAACAAGCCACATTGCTGGCCAAGAATCTGTTACGCCTGATGGAAGGAAAGGACCTGCTCACTTACCGGTACCGTGATTACGGTTCGCTGATCTCGTTGGCCAGCTTTAGCGCGGTGGGCAACTTGATGGGCAACTTGACCGGTAGTGTCATGCTCGAGGGCAAACTGGCGCGGATATTCTATCTATCGTTGTACCGGATGCATCAGATGGCGCTGTATGGCGTCCCGCGTACGCTACTGTTGATGCTCAGCGATCGCATTGGTCGCAGCACCGAACCGCGACTCAAACTGCATTGAGCCTGCATTGACCCTGGTGCTGGCGGGTTTAGTCTGCCAGCGCCAGCAACGCAAAGGTCGCCAACCAATGCTCACCCATATAGTCATCCTGCAAATGGGCCAGGCCGGCCTGCAGGTGCGCCTGGGCAGCACGCTCAAGCAATTGCCTGCGAGCGTCTGCAACCGGTAGTGCCGCCGCCAGCGAACGCATGCACCATGCACGGCTCAAATTCAAACCATCCAGATGTGCCAACCGGCCATCGCTACGATCTGCTGGGCTGGCCGGCTGCAACAGACAGTCAGGCTGACCGGCTGCGAGATTCGGCAGGAAAGCCGAGAACCACTGCTGAAATACCACCCCCGTCAGTAGTTGACGCATCAATAGTGCCTGCTGCCAACTGGGAGAAAGAAAATCTTCACCGCCCGGCTCCCAGGGATGACAATCGCGATCATCCTGAAAATATCCCAGCGCCCGCTCGTGTATGGTCTGCTGCAACGCCGCATCTGCAGCCTGATGTGCGTATTCCAGAGCCAGGGTCAGCGCGAACGCGGTATTGGAATGACTGCCGCTGCGAATCGGACGACCCAGCTTTGGCAGATAGGCAACCAAGCGCCCAGCGATCTCGTTGACCAGGGGCTGCAGGCGGACTCTCCAGGGCGCGCCAGTGGCCGCCGAGAACAAAGACAACTCATGTGCCAGCTTTAGCAACCACGCCCAGCCATAGGGCCGCTCGAAGCCCTGCCGGCCTGGCGCCATAAAGTACGCCATTTCTCCCGCGACCTTATCGTCCGTCAGTTGCTGATCAAAGAGCGCCACAATGGCCGGAGCCTCAGGTAGATCAGGACAGGTTCTCAACAGCCGGGCCAGCAGCCAATAACTGTGCACGCAGGAATGCCAGTCGTAACTACCATAGAAAATCGGGTGGTGCTGGTGCGGCAGAGCCAGATCAGCAGCGGAGTTCAGACGCAGATTGCCTGAGTGTGGAAATTCACGGCGTACGTGCCCCAACGCAATACGCGCGAAGCGGCTGGCCATACTTGACGTCAATAAGGGCATGAGCGGCGATCGACTAAACAAGGGGCTGGAAGCAAGGCTATCTGCTTGCACAAATACTGCGCACACGATAGAGCTTGGGTAGCACAGGTACAAGCCGAGTGGTTGCCGCAGGGTAATGCTTGAGTGAGGAGGGTTAACACAGAGGACGGCATTGAGTGGTGGGTCGTGTAGGATTCGAACCTACGACCAATTGGTTAAAAGCCAACTGCTCTACCAACTGAGCTATCGCGGAATTACTTTTAACACCCTGACTAGAGCAGTAACTTGCGTTACATATCCCCTGCCAAGGCGCGCCATTTTACCGGCCAGCGTCAGCCTGTCAACCCCAAAATGATGCATTAACCAACAACAGCGGAACACACCACGGAAAATGCGCCCTTGAGGGGCGCCTAGCGACAGCACAATCGGGCAAGGGATGCCCAAACGGATCTCCCAGAACGAAAAAGCCCGCTAATTCAGCGGGCTTTTCTTGACGCTATGAGAACAGCTTAGAGCTTTGGACCCGCCGCCACTATCTCGTCAGCGACTTCAAATTTCTTGAAGTTCTCAACGAATAGGGCCGCCAGGGCTGCCGCTGCGGCATCGTACTCGGCTTTGTCGACCCAGGTATTACGCGGATTCAATAGCGCGGTATCAACGCCTGGTACGGCCTTGGGCACATCCAGGTTGATGACCGGCAAATGCTCGGTCTCAGCACCGATCAACGCACCAGACTGGATCGCAGCAATAATTCCGCGCGTGGTCGGAATACTGAAACGATTGCCTTTGCCGAAAGGACCACCGGTCCAGCCGGTATTGACCAGGTACACCTTGCTGCCGAATGCGTTGATGCGCTTGATCAGCAGTTCGGCATATTCACCCGCCGGGCGCGGGAAGAAAGGCGCGCCGAAGCAGGTGGAGAACGTCGACTTGATACCGCCGCCAGAACCCATCTCGGTGGAGCCCACCAGCGCGGTGTAGCCGGACAGGAAGTGATAGGCCGCCTGCTCATTGTTGAGAATGGAAACCGGAGGCAGCACACCGGTCAGATCACAGGTCAGGAAAATAATCGCGTTAGGCTCGCCCGCGCGGTTGGCTTCAACACGCTTTTCAACGTGCTTCAACGGATAGGCCACACGGGTATTCTGCGTCAGGCTGACGTCAGCGTAATCGGCAACCCGGGTTTCCGGATGGATGACCACGTTCTCGACGATGGAGCCGAATTTGATCGCGTTCCAGATCACCGGCTCGTTCTTCTGCGACAGGTCAATGCACTTGGCATAGCAGCCGCCTTCGATGTTGAACACCGAGCCAGTAGCCCAGCCGTGCTCGTCATCACCGATCAGGTTGCGCGCCGGGTCCGCAGACAGGGTGGTTTTGCCAGTACCCGACAGGCCAAAGAACAATGTGGTATCGCCATCGTCGCCGACATTGGCGGCACAATGCATTGGCAGTACATCCTTGGCCGGCAACAGGAAGTTCTGCACGGAGAACATCGCCTTCTTCATTTCGCCCGCGTACTGCATCCCAGCCAGCAGCACCTTGCGTTCGGCAAAGTTGATGATCACGCACCCTTCGCTGTTGGTGCCGTCACGCTCGGGTTCACAGACAAAGTGTGGCGCGTTGATGATGTGCCAACGATCTTTTGCCGCGGGATTGAACTGCTCAGGATTGATAAAGAGCGTGCGGCCAAAGAGATTATGCCAAGCCGTTTCAGTGGCCATAACCACTGGCAGGTAATGCTCGGGATCAGCGCCCACATGAACGTGCGAGACAAAGCTGGCGCGCTCGGCCAGATAAGTTGCCACACGCTTCCACAACGCGTCGAATTTGTCTGCTGGGAAGGGGCGGTTGATCGGCCCCCAAGCGATAGCATCTTGGGTCGTCGGCTCTTCAACAATAAAGCGATCCATCGGCGAACGACCGGTGCGCTCACCCGTCTTTACAACCAGGGACCCGTTATCAGCCAGCTGACCCTCATTGCGTTGAATCGCCAACTCGATGAGATGAGCGATGCTCAGGTCAGTGTAAACGGTGTGGATATTTTGCGTCATCGAACGTCATCCTCTTCGGCTGTGACCGAAATCTCTATAAGACCGGTCATTCGGTCTCAGCTCTATAATTACGCTGGGTCAGGTATGCTAAGTTCAGTAGAACAAAGTCATTAGAACAAAAGTCAGTTACGCTGGGTCAGCGCTCAGGCGCGCTATTATGCCAAAAAAAGCCCGAGCGTGCTAAAACTGATCGGCGAGTTGGCTGTATTGCACTAATAGGCATTGGCTATCTGGCTGAAACCATGATTCAGAACACCGCCAAGCAATTAGTGCAAGCTGCGGGCATGCTGATGAGCAGCCTCGAACAGGTCGTCCAACTCAGCCTGAGCAAACGCGTAACGGGAATTGCAAAACTGACAGTCCACTTCGATTGCGCCCCCCTGTTCAGCCAGCAGCGCAAGTGCATCCTCATGCCCCAGACTGACCAACGCGTTAGCCGATCGCTCGGCCGAGCAACTGCACTCAAAGCGCACCAAGGCAGGATCGAACAGACGCAGATCCTCCTGATGAAACAGACGGTGCAGCAGCGTCTGGTTATCCAGCGACACCAACTCTTCGGCCTTCAGGGTGTTGGCCAGGATACTCAGATGCTCCCAGGTCGCATCGCGCTCTTCGGGATCAATCTGCCGGTCGGCTGGTAATGCCTGTAGTAGGAAGCCGCGGGCGCTGCGGCCGTCCGCTTGCAATCTGAAACGCGTCGGCAACTGCTCGGAGTTATCAAAATAGGCGCTCAGCGCCTCTGCCAGCGAATGACCCTCGAGCGGTACGATACCTTGATAGCGCTGGCCTTGCTGTGGATCAATGGTAATGGTCAATATGCCATCGGGCATCAGTTCAGGCAGTGTGTCACCCTGAATATCGTCGCTGTAGCGCGCTATCCCGCGCACAGCCTGATCGCTGGAGCACTCGACCATCAGAGTCGATAACGGGCCGGAGGAGCGGGCTTGGAGTATCAGCAGACCATCGAATTTGATGGTAGTGGACAGCAACACGGTCGCGGCCAGCATCTCACCCAGCAGGGCTTTAACCGCTTCCGGGTAGTCGTGCTTGGCCAGTACTTCGCGATAACTCTGATCCAGCGAAACCAGCTCACCACGCACATCGGCATGCTCGAACAAAAACCGCTGGGTAGTATCCTGAAACGACATAAAATGGGCCCCGGCAAAAGATCGATTATACCTCCGACCCGTCACTTGCGGTATCGTACATGTTGCGGAAGCGATGAATCTGCCGGCGCTGCTTCTTGCTCGGCCGATGCTCACTGATTAGCATACCCGGCCCCATAGCTTTGCGCTTTAGCGCTGCTTCTTCACGTAGTTGAAGGCTCTGCGGCGTTTCTTCGTACAACAACTGCGCTTCGGCTGCACTGCGACGTTGGCCAGACAGCACCCTGACCACCACCGTACGCTGATCGAAGCCTTGGCGAACCTGAAACTCGTCGCCCACTCTGGGCTCCTTGCCGGGCTTGCAGCGCTCACCTTGGCACTGCACCTTGCCGCCTTCGATCGCCGCTTTGGCCAACGCTCGGGTCTTGAAAAATCGAGCGGCCCAGAGCCATTTATCCAACCTGACCTTGCACTCTTCGGTCATAGGGTCTGTACTCCTGTGCTGGACTGAGTGTATCAGGCTTGTCGAACTGCATGACTTGCCCCATGATGCGCGCCATTCGTGCCCGCACCCGGAGCTTTCCGCATGAAGACCTTTGACCATCTTAACGTGATTGGCCTGCGCGAATGGATAGGCTTGCCTGGCCTGGGGATCGACCAGGTCATGGCCAAGATCGACAGCGGCGCCAAGACCTCGGCGCTGCATGCCAGCGATATCGAAACATTCGAGCGTGACGGCCAGACCTGGGTGCGTTTCAACGCCCATGTTGGCAGCCTGAAGAAGCAGCGCAAACAATTATGTGAGGCGCCGCTGATCGAATATAAAACGATTAAAAGTTCCAACGGTCACATACAGGAGCGGCATGTTATTCGCACCCCACTGGTCCTCGGTGACCGCTGCTGGTGGGTGGATTTTACCTTAACCTGTCGCAAATCCATGCGCTATCGAGTATTGATGGGTTGCACTGCGATGCTGGAGGGTCAGTTGGTCATCAATCCGGGGACGCGCTTTGTACAAGACAAGCCGCAAACCAATCTATTTACGCCAAAGCCTGAAGGGTCAACCCCATGAAGATCGCGATTCTCTCGCGCAATCCCAATCTGTACTCCACCCGCCGCCTGGTAGAAGCCGGGCGTGAACGTGGCCACGAGGTGCGAGTGATCGACACCCTGCGTGCCTATATGAACATCGCCAGCCACAAGCCGTCGATTCACTACAAGGGTGAGGTGCTGGAAGGCTTTGACGCGATCATTCCGCGCATAGGCGCCTCGGTGACCTTTTATGGCGCAGCGGTGCTGCGTCAATTCGAGATGATGGGCGTCTATCCGCTCAACGAGTCGGTCGCCATCACCCGTTCGCGGGACAAGTTGCGCTCCCTGCAACTGCTCTCGCGCAAAGGCGTAGGTCTGCCGGTGACCGGCTTTGCTCACTCCCCGGACGACATCCCCGACTTGATCAATATGGTCAACGGCGCACCACTGGTGATCAAACTGCTGGAAGGCACCCAGGGCATCGGCGTGGTCATGTGCGAAACCGAACAAGCCGCCGAGTCGGTGTTGGAAGCCTTTATGGGTTTGAAGGCCAACATCATGGTGCAGGAATACATCAAGGAAGCGGGCGGCGCCGACATTCGCTGCCTGGTCGTGGGCGACAAGGTCATCGCCGCGATGAAACGCCAGGCCAAGCCCGGCGAATTTCGCTCCAACCTGCACCGCGGCGGCAGCGCCAGCCTGATCAAGATCACCCCGGAAGAGCGCATGACTGCGGTGCGTGCAGCCAAAGTCATGGGTCTGAACCTCGCCGGCGTAGATCTCCTGCGGTCCAATCATGGCCCGGTGGTCATGGAGGTCAACTCCTCTCCCGGCCTGGAAGGTATCGAGTCGACTACCGGGCGCAATATCGCCGGGCTGATCATTGAGCATATGGAAAAGAACGTCAGACCGAACCAGACGCGGACCAAAGGCAAGGGCTAGCGCCGGAGCCTCAACTGCCAGCAATCGTCAGCGCCGACCATCAACACCAGCTGCAAGCCTCAATTCGACTAGTCGCTTGAGGCTTGCAGCTGCGCGCTGAGCGCACGGTAGCCTTCCACCGCGTCAAACTCTTCGGTATCACGCAGCGCGCCCTGGCTGTCCGGTTGCCTGACAGCCAGTAACTGCGCAACGCCGAAATCCCGCGCCGCGCGCAGAATAGTCAGACTGTCATCGATAAAAAGTGTGCGCGCCGGGTCGAACGGCACCTCGGCCTGCAGCGCTTGCCAAAAAGCCTGCGCTTCCTTGGGAAAGCCGAAATCGTGTGAACTGATCAGCCGCTGAAAATAGGTTTTCAGTTCGATGCGCTCCATTTTCAACGACAGCGAATCGCGGTGCGCGTTGGTGATCAGAATGACCTGCCGACCACTGCTCTGCAGAACCTGGAGAAATCCATCTGCATCGGGGCGCAGACTGATCAGGTGGGCGATCTCGCGCTTGAGCTCGACAATTGGCAAGCCCAGCTCGCGACTCCAGAAGTCCAGACAATACCAGTCGAGCTGGCCCTGCTTGGCATGCATCAATGGATAGATTTCCGCCTTGGCCCACGCCAGAGACTGGCCATGATGCTCAGCGTAACGCTGCGGCAGGTAATGCACCCAGAAATGAGTATCGAAGTGCAGATCAAGCAGAGTACCGTCCATATCCAACAGTACGGTATCGATGGTGTTCCAGTTCAGCATACGAGAAAGAGCCTTATTGTGGACCTGGATGAGTAAAGGGCGCCGTGTGGGCTTTGCTGGCGTGTGCCGCTATGATACCCAAGCTATTTGCTGTTAACCACGGAGCCCCCATGCCACAGAAGCCCGAAACCCTGGAAGCCCGCATCGTTGCGAAAAGCCGATTATTTACGGTAGAGCAAGTGCAGCTGCGCTTCAGCAACGGTGTCGAGCGCACCTACGAACGCCTGGTCAACAAAGGTCAGGGTTACGGTGCCGTGATGATTGTCGCGATGAAGGACGAGCGCACGGTACTGCTGATCGAAGAATACTGTGGCGGCATGGACAACTATCAGCTATCGATACCCAAAGGCCTAGTCGAGCCAGGAGAAGATGTGCTCGACGCCGCCAACCGGGAGCTGATGGAAGAAGCCGGCTTCGGTGCCAGACGCCTTGAGTACATCACTCAGCTATCCCTGTCACCCGGCTACATGAGTCAGTCGATCGCAGTGGTGCTGGCCCGCGATCTGTACGAAAAACGCTTGCCCGGAGACGAACCCGAGCCGATTCGCGTCGACAGTGTCGATCTTTATGCCCTCAGCGAGCTGATCGCCCGGGACAATTTCACCGAAGGCCGGGCACTGGCAGCACTGTACCTGGTCCGCGATCTGCTTGAACAACGTGGCGAGTTATGCCGATGAACCCGCCGCCGAACCTGCAGCGGCATTTGCCGTTCAAGCTGGAGGCATTACTGCAGATTGTGTCTCGTGCCGGGGCGGAAACCCTCAACTGGTGGCAAAAACCGCTCACCGTTACTGACAAGGCGGACGCCTCGCCGGTCACCGCAGCCGATCTCGCGGCTCATCAGATCATTGTTGACGGGCTACAGCGCCTAACCCCGGACATTCCAGTGCTCTCCGAAGAGGACGCCGACATCCCGCTTGCACAGCGCCAGCACTGGCAACGCTTCTGGCTGGTCGACCCGCTTGACGGCACCAAGGAGTTTATTGCCGGCACCGACGAATTCACCGTCAATATCGCGCTGATCGAGCGCGGTCAAGTACGCTTTGGCGTAGTTGGCATCCCCGCCCGCAACAGCCTTTTCTGGGGCGGCAAGGGGCTGGGCGCTTGGCGTAGCCAGGATAAACAGCCCGCGCAAATCATTCAGTGCCGTACCGCAGGTGAGCCGCTGGTGGTGGTCGCCAGCCGTAGACATACCAGCCCCGAGCAGGAAGCGTTGTTGGCCAAGCTGGAAGCTCAGGGCAATGTTGAGCGCATCAACGTCGGCAGCTCATTGAAATTTTGCTTGCTCGCAGAGGGGCGCGCCGACCTTTACCCACGTTATGCGCCGACCTGCCAATGGGATACCGGTGCCGCACAGGCGGTTCTCGAAGGAGCGGGCGGCCAGGTCCTCGGGCTGGATGGCCAACGCTTCAGCTATCCGCAGCGCGAAACCTGGCTGAACCCACACTTTATTGCGGTTGGCGATGCACCCGCTCTAATGGCCGCGCTAGAACTCGGGGCTCTGGACACCGACGCGGGCGCCAGCGCATCATGACTATTGCCAACTGACCCAGGAGCCTGCGATGTTCTTTCGCCGCATTCCCGAACACAAGCTGCGCCTACCGAGTGCCGAAGAGGCACTGCCGGGCCGCGACACGCCCATTGCCAGCAGCCAAACCCATTGCCTGCTGGGCACGCCCTTGCACCCGCCATTCCCAACTAAAATGCAGCAAGTGATCTTCGGGCTAGGCTGCTTTTGGGGAGCCGAGCGCATGTTGTGGCGCATTCCTGGCGTATACACCACAGCGGCAGGTTATTGCGGCGGCATTACCCCCAACCCAACTTATGAAGAAGCCTGTTCGGGCATGACCGGGCACAATGAAGTGGTCCTCGTGGTCTTTGACCCCGAGCAGGTCAGCCTGGAAACGCTGTTCAAGCACTTCTGGGAGTCACATGACCCGACCCAGGGCATGCGTCAGGGCAACGATACCGGCACTCAGTATCGCTCGGGAATCTATGTGTCCGACCCGGCTCAACAAATGGCGGCGGAGGTCAGTAAGGCGCGCTATGCCGACTTGCTGCAGCAGGCGGGAAAAGAGTCGGTGACCACTGAAATAAGACGGGCACCAGCCTTCTATTATGCAGAGGATTACCATCAGCAGTACTTGCACAAGAATCCCGGCGGCTATTGCAGCCTCGCCGGCACCGGCATTTGCCTGCCGCCGAACTGAAGCGCGAGCAGCCACCAAAGCAAACTAGCGGTGCCGGCTGAGTGCCTGTAAACACTGACCGGTCATGTCGGCAAAACGCTTGAATGCGCTGAACTGGCTATCTGACAGCGCCCTGCCAGACAGCCGCATATCCGCATAGAGCACTCCGATCTCGCGCTGCCCCGCCACCACTGGGGCAATGAAAAACGCGCCCGCGCCAAACCAGCCAGCTATTTCCGGCGAGACCATGTCCTGCAGGCTCGCCGTAGCTGACATCCCCATCCATAGCGGCTGATGATGGTGTAACGCGTAACTGAAAATATGCTGCTGCTCGCCACAGGGCAAGCTAAAGTCCTGCAGCCAGCTTTGTGTTCCTTTGCCGGCTACTTTACGCGCCCGAAACCGGGTCTGGTTGTCTGCCAGCACACAGAGCATTACCCGCTCCAACCCTGCACCCAGGTGCAACCCATTAATCACTGCCGTCAGCGTATTGTCGATATTGATCGGGCTGCTGACCATCAGCCTCATATTCTGCAAGGATAACTTGAGCATTTCCAGATTCGGCTGCAGCAGAGGCTCCTGAACCATCGATATGGCCGCTTGCGCGGGGGTGGCATCCATCAACAACAACTCGGACAAATCCAGCGGCAGATCATCGGTACTTGGAATCCAGGCCCGCAGATCGGCGTTGGAACAGGTACCCGCGACTCTGACTGCCTCATCTGCGCTGGCAAGGATTTGCTGCATGGCTTCTTCGGGCGTCATTCCGGTCAGCTCCGCGACCGGAGCGATCAACGCCTGTAATTCGCAGCCCGCCCACCCATGCTGAGCTGCATCAGCGATCGCCGCACCCAGATTCACTGCGCGCGCAGCCGGGCCGGATGCGCCATGACTGGCCTGCACCAGTTGCCCTATCTCACCAAGATTCCAGGTTTTTAACAGCCCTAGGGTCAGTTGATCAAACCCGGCCCCCAGAATCCGCCGCACGGCCTTGTCCTGATCCACCCCGGGCACCAGGAAAGCGTCGGCCAATTGATCCGCCTGGTCGCCGCCCTGGCTCCAGAACGCCAGCTCACCCAGGTCACGCAACAATGCCGCGATAAAGATCTCTTCCTTTTCTGGCAGAGCATTGTAGTCCGCCAGGTTCCGGGCCTGCATCGCAGCATGAAAGGAGCGCGCCAGCAATGCCTGCAGTTGGTGACGCGGGGAGTCCTTGAGCAGACTATCGAGCAGACTGACCGATAAGCCAATCATGCGTACCTGATCAAAACCGATCACCACCACCGCACGGGAAATAGTCTTGATCACTTCCCGGCTGGGATTACAGTAGACGCTGTTACTGACGCGCAGCACCTTGGAGGTCAGTGCAGCGTCACGCAGCAGCACTTCTGCCAATTGCCTGACCGAGGCGGTTTGCGATTGCGACAGGCGCAGCAGGTCATGTACGACCACCGCCATCGCCGGCAGCTCAGCCTTGTTCAACTGAGCGACCCATTGCTGCAAACCGTGCGTCTGTTCTTTCATCCAGGCATCCATAAACAAAATACAACCAATGATATCAATATAACATCTGCCTGATTCGCCAGCGACAGATCGCAGCCGCTACTCAACTGTACCGTTACCCAAGCTCGCCCAGCAGGTAGACTGCGGGTTTTGCCTGGATATGCCATGCTGCTGATCGACTTCTCATTCATATGTTAACTATGACCCATAACCGCGCCCTTGCCAGCATGCACGTGGCGGCGCTGATGTTCGGGCTGACGGGGATTTTTGGCAAACTGGCTGAGGCGGGACCGCTGGCTATCGTGCTGGGCCGGGCTTTCTTCGCGGTACTCGCCCTGCTGATCTTTGCCCGGCTATTCTCGCGCCCGATACTGCGTGGCGTGACCCGGGTACGCTTAATGCAACTGGCCGCCTGCGGACTGCTGCTGGGCATTCACTGGCTGACCTTTTTCCATGCCGTGAAAATTGCCGGGGTGGGGATTGCCACCCTGGGATTTGCCAGCTTTCCGGCATTTGTAGTGCTGCTCGAAATGGTGCTGTGGAAAGAACGGCCCAGCCGAATGGACATGCTCAAGATGGGCCTGGTCTGCGCTGGCCTGATACTGGTTGCCCCTACCTTTGACCTTAACGATAGCGCCACCACTGGCTTGCTATGGGCTATATTGTCTGGCTTCTGCTTTGCCGCTGTATCGGTAGGCAACCGCTACACCAGCGGCGACTTGCACGCAGTGCAGGTCGCCTGCTGGCAGAACATCGTTATCCTCGCCTGCCTGCTACCCTTCAGTGTCGGTGCAGTAGCCGACATGGCGCCGCTGGACTGGTTATGGATTGCACTACTGGGCCTGTTTTGCACCGGGTTGGCCCACGGCCTGTTTGTTGCCAGCCTGAGCGTATTGAAAGCCCGCGTTGCTTCACTGTTTTTTGCGCTGGAGCCGGTCTACGGCATTCTGTTTGCCTGGTATCTGTTCGCCGAACAACCCACATTGCGCATGCTGCTCGGCGGAGCACTGATCGTTTCGGCGCTGGCTCTAGTCCAGCGCAGTCCCAAGCCGGCGTGAACGAGCCGCCTACCGGGGCAACAAAAGATCAGGTTCGGCCGAATTGGTTTGGCAGGATCAGGAGCGGCCGGACTAGGCGCGGGTTTCTATCAAACGTACCCAGTTGGTCATCACCCCTAGCTGGGCAGCCGACAGTTTCAGACACACCAGTAACGGCACCGCCAGCAATACGCCGACAACACCCCATAACCAACCCCAGATGATCAGCCAAAGCATGATCACCAATGGATTGAGACGCATATTTCGGCCCAGCACCAGAGGCGTGACAAACTGTGCCTCAAGCATATTGATAGCGAAGTAAACCAGTGCGGGAACGACTGCAAAGCTCACTGCGCCGTACTGCACCAGGCCCGCCAGACATAGAATCACGGTACCAATCAATGGTCCGATATAAGGCGCAAAATTCAGCATCCCTACCAGAACACCCCACAGCAGCGCATCTTCAACACCCAACAGCCACAGCGCCGCAGCCGTAGTCAGGCCAAGACAAGTATTGATAACGCTCACAGTGAGAATGTAGCGAGACAGCTCGACCTGAATAGTTCTGACCAGAAGAATGCTACGCCTTTTATCGTGGACCTGCGGAAAGATATTCACATAGGCTGCGAACAGTCGCGGCCCGAAAATCAGCAGAAAGAGGATCAGGATGATTGCCGTCAGCAGCTGGGCAAGCATCGTCGGCGCCGCTCCGAGAGCCGACACCACAGCCTCCAAACTGCCGGATTTGATCCTGTCACTGACTGCATTATCGCTGCGTTGGGCTGACTGGACAGGACGATCGGGGGCCTGCCCTTGCTCCTCGTCAGTTTTCCCGAACCAGCCGAAAAATCGAAACTTTCGCGGTTCTACCTGGGGCTGAGCCTGGGGCACAGTGATCTGATTAGAGCTCAAGTCGCCGGTTAGGCTAGTGACTTGATCGGTCAGCTTCTCCGAAAGCTCTGGAATCGCCTTCGCCCACCGCTGGGCAGGCTCGGCCAACTGCGAGACCACCAACGCAAAAGGGCCGCCGATCAAGCACAGTATCAATACCGCAGACATGGTTCTGGGTATATACAAGCGCTTGAGAAGACTCACTAGAGGACTGAGCAGCAGCGCAAACAGCAACGCGACCACAATCGGCATAAGAAGAGATTTTGCAAAGTAAAGTGTGTACAGCAATGCAAGCGCCAGCAGCCACTGCACAACCCACAAAAACCGCGGCGTTTTATGCCGCGCGGATGCTACGCCCGGTAACTCAGCATTTTCGGGCGCAGTAATGTCCTTCGTCATTTTTTATTATTCACTCAACTGGATCGCTCGCCGCGCTCCCGGAACTAAAACCGCCGGATACCATTGGCCATAGCCGTAAACCGGCAATGGCCATGGAGCCCAGCTTTGAAACCACATTATCCATCGAACCCGCCCGCTGCACCAGCGCACCCGCAAAGGCACCCCCGGCGACCAACCAGTAGGAGGGCACCGTACGCAGCTGTTCCATGCGACGATGGCCCACGCTCTCAAACACTGTTCGCTGCGCACAAAGCGTAGCGTCGAGCGCCTGGATTTCACGCACTTGGTCTTTGCGTGCCATCTCGGGACTCCTTCAACTCAACATCATCCGTTTTAGTCGCGGCCGCACTGCTCACTATGGCCCGTAGATTCCGCTTGGTAGCGGGCAGACTCAAGCTTTGCTTGAATGTTTTAGCTGCTTTGACCAGCACCAGGATCGCCAACACCTGAATAGCCAGAAACACCAGCAAAGCCAGCGTTACCGATGCCAGTTGCTGGTACGCAAGCCACGACAACAACACGGATAAACCCAGCCACGCCATGGAGGCCAGGGAAAACAGCGCCAGACCAACTACGAACAGGCGACCGACATCGGCACTGGCCAACTTGAGCTCGGCACTGAGCAACTTGCCAAAAGTGCTAGCTGTTGCACCGGCCTGCTTACCCAGCTCGACCCATTCATTCAAAGCGTCCTGCCCAGGAGGGCCAGCATCCTGCTCCGGCTGACCCTGGGGCCGGCCGGAGTCGGTTTGTTCAACCATGCCGATTACTTCCGCGACATCAACTGGGAGAACAGGAAGCCTGCAGCAAACGCGATACCAACAGTAGCAAGAGGCTTCTCATGCATGAAACGTGAAGCGTCATTACCGAGTTCCTCAGCCTTGACTTTGCCTTTGAGCAGTTGGTCGACTGCGTCATTCTTCAGGTCAACGCCAGCGCTTTCAGCAGCATGCTTGAAGTGATTCTTGGCCTCAATCAGTTTGCTGTAGGCAGACAGCACGGCCTCTTTGCCCGTATCAATTTCCTGTTGCTGCACTTGATTATCTTTAGCTGTGGTCATGTGTTTCTCCTTCCTGTAAGTGTAAATGTCCGCAATCCCTGACTGCACAGAGTGGGTTATTCATGCACAAAGGTCTACATAAAAGCCGTCTACACTGAATTTGCAGTCAGTGCGACGATTCTATGGCAAGGGTATGACAGAGTATTCGCATGCACGAAACCTTCCCGGACACTTTGCACCCTGCGCTTAAAAAACCCATCCTGACAATAAGGCGGTACATAGTTAGCAGACAGCAGCGCAGCGACATAAGTTCGACTTCTGGCTGAATCCATCCAAACTCACTCTCTGGAGACTGATCATAATGGGCATGCAACAAACCGAGTTCGACATCATCGTCTACGGCGCCTCCGGCTTTACCGGGCGTCTGGTCGCCGAGTACCTGAGCCAGGAATATGCTGCAGACAAAAGCTTGCGCTGGGCCATGGCCGGGCGCAGTGCCGAAAAGCTCGCTGCGGTGCGTGACGAGATCGGCGCCCCTGCAGATATACCGCTGGTGGTCGCTGATACGCAAGATCCGCTAAGCATTGCCGCCATGGTCAAACGTACCCGGGTGGTCCTGACTACAGTAGGGCCTTACCAACTCTACGGCTCGGAGCTGGTCGCCGCCTGTGCCGCCAATGGCACTGATTACGTCGATCTGTGCGGCGAGCCAGCGTGGATGCGGCAAATGATTGATGCCCATGCCGCTACCGCAGAAAAAAGCGGCGCGCGGATTGTGTTCTCCTGCGGTTTTGACTCCATTCCCTTCGACCTTGGCGTGTATTTTTTGCAGCAGGAAGCGCAGAAGCAATTGGGCGGCCCATTACCGCGGATCAAAGCCCGCGTACGCAAGATGAAAGGCACCTTCTCCGGCGGCACCGCCGCGAGCCTCAAGGCGACTATGGTTGCCGCCAAGCAGAATCCAGAGATTTTGCAGTTGCTCGGCAATCATTTCGCTCTCACTCCCGGCTTCAGTGGCCCGGCGCAACCGCCAGCGAGCAAGCCTGAATACGACGAAGCCTTGGGCACCTGGGCCGCGCCCTTTATCATGGCGGCGATCAATACCCGCAATATACACCGCTCCAACGCGCTGCTTGGCCACGCCTACGGCGAAGATTTCGTCTACGACGAGATGCTGCTGACCGGGCCCGGAGACAAGGGCAAAGCCATCGCCGAAGGCGTTGCCGCCGACCGTTCACTGTCCAGCGACAGCGCCCCCAAACCCGGTGAAGGTCCGAGCAAGGAAGAGCGTGAAAACGGCTTTTACGATGTGCTTTTTATTGGCGAGAAAGACGGCAAGACCTTGATGGCCAGCGTCTCCGGCAAGAAAGATCCAGGCTATGGCTCAACCTCGCGGATGATTGCCGAAAGCGCCATCTGCCTGGTGCGCGATGCGACCGATACCGCTGGCGGCATCTGGACCACGGCCCCGGCCATGGGCGACAAGCTGATCAAGCGCCTGGTCGAGCATGCGGGGTTGACGTTCAAGCTGGAGAACTGATTTCACTAAGCCCTTGGCGGCCAGGCAGACGCTCCCACCTCGGAAATACGCTCTGGTGGGAACGGCCGCCTGGCCGCGAAAGCGGTTTTTAGTTAGGGACGCCTCAGGGCGCCCCTACCAGCCAATCCATCCGAAACCCACCGGATCCAGACTGAGCCAGCGTATCTGCCAGCCAAGGCAACACCACCTCCAACTCCTCCCACAACGGCCAGGGTGGATTGACCAGCAGTAATCCTGAGCCGTTCAAGCCCATGCTGTTATCGGCCGGACGTACGTTCAGTTCAACGCGCAGGACCTTGGGCAAACCGGAGCTGGCCACTTGCCGGTAAAAGTCCCGCAGCAGCCGCTCGTCCTTGATCGGATACCAGAGCGCAATAACGGTCTGGCGCATACGTTGTATGCCGATCTGCATGGCCTTCAGGCAGCGCGCGAGGTCATCGGCTTTTTCAAAAGGCGGATCCAGCAGCCAGAGCGCGCGTTTCTCTGCCACCGGCAAAAACGCCTTGGCCAATTCATACCCGTCGCGCTGATGCACTGCCACTTCCGGTGCGCCGGAAAAATGCGCGCTCAGGATGGCGGCATCCTCCGGATGCAGTTCACTGAGGATCATCCGATCCTGCGGGCGCAAGGTGTCAGCGATCAACTGCGGCGAGCCCGGGTAATAGCGCAAGTCGCCATCCGGATTATGCCTGGCAACCACCTGGCAATAGTCCTGAATCATCTCGGGTAGGTCATCCCGCCCCCATAGCCGGGCAATACCGTCGAGATACTCGCCGGTCTTGCCTGCCGCCTCGCCATGCAAATCATACAGCGCTGTGCCGGCGTGGCTGTCCAGGTAGCAAAAAGGCGCGTCCTTGCGTTGCAGCAACTGCGCCATGCGCAGCAAAATGGCGTGTTTGAACACATCGGCGTGATTGCCGGCATGGTAGCTATGACGATAATTCATGGCAGGTTCCGTTCAGGGATCGGCGGCATTCTAGGGGCGGGGTCGCACCAGCTCAAGCCTGCTGACTGGTGGGCGTGACCCGCAGCACTTCCTCGATGGTAGTCAGGCCGGCGGCGACTTTCTGCGCGCCGGACAACCGCAGGCTGTGCATACCCTCCTTGTAAGCCTGACGGCGCAAGGCATTCAGATCGATATCGGCCTGCACCAGTGGCTTGACCGTGTCACTGAGCAGCATCAATTCATACACCCCCGCGCGGCCACGATAACCGGTGTCACGGCACTCCGGGCAGCCAACGGGTCGGTGCGCCTGGGTCGGCAAAGGCGCATTCCAGGGTTTGGTCAGTTCTTTCCAGGCGTCTTCATCTACCGGTGCCGGCTCCTTGCAATGCGGGCACAGGGTGCGTACCAGGCGCTGCGCCATCACCCCCAGCACCGTCGCTTTGATCAGGTACGCCGGCACACCCAGCTCGATCAGACGGCTGACCGAGCTGGGTGCATCATTGGTGTGCAGGGTCGATAGTACCAAGTGGCCGGTGAGCGCAGCCTGGATGGCCATTTCCGCGGTTTCCAGATCACGGATCTCACCGACCATGATGATGTCTGGATCCTGGCGCATCAAGGCGCGCACGCCACCGGCAAAATCCAACTCTATATTGTGCTGCACCTGCATCTGATTGAAGCTGTCTTCGACCATTTCGATCGGGTCTTCTATGGTGCAGACATTCACTTCCGGAGTCGCCAACTGCTTGAGCGTGGTGTACAGCGTGGTGGTTTTGCCAGAGCCAGTCGGCCCGGTCACCAGCACGATGCCGTTGGGTTGATGGACCATGGATTGCCAACGGCGCTGATCTTCAGCGGAGAAGCCCAGTTGATCGAAGCTACGCAACAGCACATCCGGATCGAAAATCCGCATGACCATTTTTTCGCCAAACGCAGTCGGTAAGGTCGACAGGCGCAACTCGATTTCGTTGCCCTGCGGCGACTTGGTCTTGATCCGCCCGTCCTGTGGCTTGCGTTTTTCCGCCACGTTCATGCGCCCTAGAGTCTTCAGGCGGCTGACCACGGCAATGGCCACCTGCAGCGGAAATTGATACACCGTATGCAGCACGCCATCGATACGAAAGCGCACGCTGCCAGACTCGCGACGCGGTTCGATATGAATATCACTGGCGCGCTGCTCGAAGGCGTACTGAAACAGCCAGTCAACTATATTGACCACATGCGCATCGTTGGCATCCGGTTCCTGGCCCATACTGCCCAGATTCAGCAATTGCTCGAAGTTACCAATCGCGCTGTTTTTCTGATCACTGGCATTGGCGCCCGTCACCGACCGCGCGAGACGATAAAACTCGACCGAGTAACGTTGAATGTCGGCCGGGTTGGCAACCACGCGCTTGATCTCGCGCTTGAGCACATGTACCAGGTTGGCTTCCCAACTACTGACAAATGGCTGAGCGCTGGCAATGACGACCTCGCGCTCGTTGAGCTCCAGCGCAAGGATCCGGTGGCGCTGGGCAAAGGCAAAAGACATCAGCGGAATCACTGCTGCCACATTGATCTTCAACGGGTCAATGCGATAGAAGGGCTGATCAGCTTCCACCGCCAGCCAACGGCTGAGAGAGTCCTGATCGAGCTTCTTGCCTGGCCGATTGAGATCATCGGGTGCTTGCCCGGCAATAAACTCCAGCGGATGCAACTTGGCCGTTTCACCCGTCGCGGCGCGGCGCAGCATACTCAACTGCTCGGCCGTCTCCTGGGTCAAACGCCCCTGCTCTACCAGCACATTGAGCAAATCCGCCAAGTCCAGCGGTCGGTCAGATCCCGGTAGCGCCAGGTCGGCCAGTTTTCTCATCCAATCCCCCAGGGCAATCCATTATCGCGATCAGATTAGCGCGATCAGCCGTTCAATTCACGCCAAGCGTTGAGCTTGCGCAACCGCTGACCCTGCTTGCGCAAGGCGTCCATCAACAGCGGACGCTGCTCCTCCTCCACCTGTGGATACTGCTCGAGAAGGGCCTGCAATTTATTCAGCTCGCCGAACAGGCGGTCCGGCTCGGGGACCTGCAAAAAACCGCGAAAACCCGACAGTAAATAATACAAACGAGCCAATCGGGGCTGTTGGTCCATCCAGATACTGACCGCAGAGTCCGGGTCATTGGTATGCGGCACCTTGAGTTCCTGAATCTCCTTGCTAACCGCTGCCAGCAACCAGCGCGGCAAACTCAATGCACCAATGCGCTGGCCCTTGGGTGGCCGATTCAGCGTCCAACCCCGACGCTGGAGCCATAGCGCCAGCCCGATAAACAGTTTGCCCCAGGCAGGGTCATTGATGGCCTGATCAAACACCTGGGCGGCCTGCTCTCGGGCCTGTTGGCCCGTCTCGTCATCCGCCCACCCAGCGAGCACTAACGGCTTGAACTGGCCCAGTAATTGATCCAAAGGCTGAACGAAGTCCTGCACCGATGAACGCGGCAACGCCAGATCAAACACCCCGAAGGAAGCACGCAACGCCGTCAGGGTCACGGTCAGCTCACGAAACAGCCGCCACTTCCCGGCGTGCCGGTATTGTTCGGCAAGCCGTTGGCTATGCCCCAGCAGTTGCGTGCCAGCGCCGGCAATCACTTGATCTACTGTAGTTTCTGCGTGCCATTCAACGCTATTCAGTCGCAGGTCATAACTGCCTGCGTCGAACAGACGATAGCCTCGCTCGGCCTTGCTAATATCGCAGGGCATCAACGGCAGATCGGCACTCAACTCCAGCGCCAGCTCCAGCAGTGCCGCAGCCGGACCCTGACGAATCTCCAGCTCCAGTTCACAGATCGCTTCCTCGCTAGGCCCCGCTATCACCCGGCCCTGATCCAGCGCCGCCTCTACTTCGACAACATCCCCCTCACGTTCCCAACTGAGCAACACTTTGGTGCGCTGGAAATCGGTGGTGAATACCGGCTGCAGCAGCGCCTTGTCCAGGTTGGCCAAGGCCTCAGGCCAGCAACTGTCGTCGAGCAATGCCAGGTTCAGTTCCGACTGATCCAAGGGCCAGTCCCATTCGTTACGCTCGGAAAGCCCGGCTACACTTTGACCACGGCTTTTCAATGTCTGGATGAATTGTTCACCGTCGCGCCGCAAACGTAATGCCACTTTGGCCGCCGCCAGGTCGCGGGCAGGCGTGTCGAAATACTGATTGTACAGCGTGCCCTGGACCCACTCGCCCTGCTGACGGGCCTTGATCAAGGAGTGCTGCTGCACCGCCGCCAGTGTCTCGGGTGTGGCGCGCAACTTGATTTCGGTTTCTTTGACCATGTAATGACTCTCGCAATAAACAGGTCGGCTCGCGGGCCGCACCCGAAGAAAAATGGCTAATTTGTGACAGCACCGTGTCGTTTTAATGACGACCGGGATTTCAGCCCCTATAATTCGCGGCTCGAACCCGCATCGGAGGCCCCATGCCCAGCAATCCTTTTCTCAATCTGTTCGGTCGCTCGCCGATAGGACCCATGCAGCAGCATATTGGCAAGGCCCACGAGTGTGCCGCGCAACTGGTGCCCTTTATCGATGCCGTGATCGCCAATGACTGGGTTGAGGCGGAACGGCTGCAGTTGCAGATATCGCAACTGGAACGTGATGCCGACAAACTGAAAAAGGATGTTCGGATTCACCTGCCCAAGAGTCTGTTCCTGCCAGTACCCCGTTCGGACCTGCTGGAGCTGCTCAGTGTACAGGACAAAGTCGCCAATCGGGCCAAGGATATAGCCGGGCTGATGCTCGGCCGGCAGATGGCTATTCCCGAACCGATACAGGACTCGTTCAAGTTTTTTGTACAGCGCTCGGTGGACGCCGCCGCTCAAGCGCTGAAAGCCATGAACGAGCTGGACGAACTATTGGAAACGGGTTTTGCCGGCCGTGAAGTAACACTGGTGGAAAACCTGATCGAGGAGCTTGACCGCATCGAGCACGATACCGACACCCTGCAGATCAAGCTGCGCTCGGACCTGTTCAAACTGGAGAAGGATCTACCACCTATCAACGTCATGTTTTTGTATCAGATCATTGAATGGGTCGGTGACGTGGCAGACCGTGCCCAACGCGTAGGAAACCGCCTGGAACAACTTATGGCCCGCTAGTGGCCAGCTATAACCGCTTTGAAATGCACCCAAACAGAGTACTGTCACCATGACCCTGATTGCAGAATACGGCACGATCCTGCTGATACTGGCCTGCCTTTTCGGTTTCTTCATGGCCTGGGGCATCGGCGCCAATGATGTCGCCAATGCCATGGGTACCTCCGTCGGCTCACGCGCCCTGACGATCAAGCAGGCGATTCTGATCGCCATCGTTTTCGAATTCCTCGGCGCCTATCTCGCTGGCGGCTCAGTGACGCAGACCATCCGTAGCGGCATTATCGATTCGGACATGATCAGTCCCGACCAGATGGTCTTCGGCATGCTTGCCTCTCTATTGGCTGCCGGCACCTGGTTGTTTATTGCTTCGATGAAAGGCTGGCCGGTATCCACCACCCATTCGATCATCGGCGCAGTCATCGGCTTTGGTGCCGTTGGCGTATCCATGGAAGCGGTGAACTGGAGCGGTGTAGCGCCTATCGTCGCCAGCTGGGTTATTTCACCCACGTTGTCGGGCTTCGTTGCTTTCCTGGTGTTCATGAGCGTGCATAAGCTGATCCTGGATACTGCAAAACCCTTCGAGAACGCCAAAAAGTACGTGCCTTTCTATATGTTCGCTGTCGGCTTCTTCGTTACCCTAATGACGGTCACCAAGGGCCTCAAGCATGTAGGTCTGGATTTCAGCCCGCTGCAGAGCTTTGGCCTGGCAATTGTCATTGGCCTGCTGGTGACAGCCCTTGGCGTACTATTGCTGACCCGCGTCAAGGCCGATCCGGAAGCGGATAAAGACTTTCACTTTGCCAGCGTGGAGAAGGTTTTCGCCGTACTGATGATTTTCACCGCCTGCGCCATGGCCTTCGCCCACGGCTCCAACGATGTGGCCAATGCAGTCGGTCCGCTGGCGGCGATTGTCGGCGTATTACACACCGGTGATGTTCTCGCCCAGTCGCCTGTGCCTGGCTGGGTGTTGCTGATCGGCGGTATCGGCATTGTCATTGGTCTGGCCACTTACGGTTACCGGGTGATTGCCACCATCGGCCGGCATATCACCGAGCTGACCCCCAGCCGCGGCTTTGCTGCCGAGCTGGCCACGGCGATCACCGTGGTGGGCGCTTCGGGTATCGGCCTGCCAATTTCCACCACCCATACCTTGGTCGGTGCAGTATTGGGCGTCGGTATTGCCCGCGGTATTGGCGCGCTGAATCTGCGCGTGATTGGCACCATCTTCAGCTCCTGGCTGATCACCCTGCCAGCCGGCGCCGGCTTCTCCATTGCGTATTTCTTTATTCTCACCTGGATTTTCGGCTGACGCTGACTACCTGGCAGCGTAAGCTGGTCGAACATTGATCGACCGCTTACGCCGCCAGGAGTTTTCAATGGCCATCCCTTCCCTCAGGGCGCAATTCGACGCGCTGCTCAAAGCCCCCTCCATCAGTTGTACCCAGGCCGATATGGATCAATCCAATCTGGGCGTGGTCAACCTGTTGGCCGAGTGGCTGGGCGAGCTGGGTTTCACCTGCACTATTCAGAACATTCCGCATGAGCCGGGCAAGGCCAATCTGATTGCCATACTTGGTTCTGGTCCCGGCGGGCTGGTGCTGGCCGGACACACCGATACCGTCCCCTGCAACCCGGAGCGCTGGCAGCATGACCCGTTCAAGCTGACCGAAGCGAACGGCCGTTGGTACGGCCTGGGTAGCTGCGACATGAAGGGCTTCTTTCCGCTGGTGATCGAAGCGCTCAAGGCGTACGCCGAGCGGCCGTTCAAACAACCACTGATCATCCTCGCCACCGCCGACGAGGAAAGCTCAATGAGCGGCGCGCAGGCACTGGTGGCCAGTGACCTGTTCCACGCCCGGCATGCCGTCATCGGCGAGCCGACTGGCCTTAAACCGATCCGCGTGCACAAGGGCATTATGATGGAGCGGGTCGATATTACCGGACAGGCTGGCCACTCATCCGACCCGTCGCTGGGTCGCAATGCGATGGAGGCTATGCACCTGGTGATCGGTGACCTGTTGGCGCTGCGCGCAGAATGGCAAAAGCGCTGGAGCAACCCGCTGTTCAGCGTGCCGACCCCGACTTTAAACCTGGGCTGTATTCACGGCGGCGACAACCCGAACAGGATCTGCGCCAAGTGCGCGCTGGAATTCGACATTCGCCCGTTACCCGGCATGGATCCGGACGCTCTGCGAGCGGATATCAACGATCGCCTGCTGATCATCGCCGCCGAACGCCAGGTCGAGATCAGTTTCAAACCGCTGTTCCCCGGCGTGTCGCCGCTGGACACCCCGGCCGAAGCGGCGATCGTCAAAGCCTGTGAGCAACTGACCGGCTACAGCGCTGGCAGTGTAGCCTTTGCCACCGAGGGCCCGTACTTGAATCAGATCGGCCTGCAGACGCTGATTCTCGGCCCAGGCGATATCGACCAGGCCCATCAGCCCGATGAGTACTTGGCGATGGACCGAATCGACCCGACAGTGAAGATTCTGCGCGGCCTGATCGAAAAGTTCTGTCTGTAACCGGCGGTTTGCTCAGCGAAAAGGTGGCTCGTCAAAGCTGCGCAGCTTGCGTGAATGCAGTGAGTTAAGCTGACTGCGCAGCAGATCTAGCGCGGCGATGCCTATGTGCAGATGCTGGGTCACGGCGCGCTCATAGAAGGCACCCGCGGCGCCAGGCAGCTTGATCTCGCTGTGCAGCGGTTTATCCGAGACGCACAACAGCGTGCCGTAGGGCACCCGTAGACGGTAGCCCTGGGCAGCAATAGTGCCGCTTTCCATGTCCACGGCAATGGCCCTGGCCTGGTTGATCAGCGGCCGCTCCTGCGCCCAGCGCAGCTCCCAGTTGCGGTCATCGTAAGTCAGCACGGTGCCGGTACGCAGACGCCGCTTCAAGTCGTCACCCCGTTCACCCGTCACTGTCGCGGCGGCCTCCTGCAGGGCCATTTGCACTTCAGCCAACGCCGGCAGCGGAATATTCGGCGGCAGCACCCGATCGAGAATGCCGTCGCGGCGCATATAGGCATGAGCCAGCACGTAGTCGCCAATGCTCTGCGACTGACGCAGCCCGCCACAGTGGCCGATCATCAGCCAACAATGCGGCCGCAGCACCGCCAGGTGATCGGTAATATTCTTCGCATTGGACGGTCCGACGCCGATATTGACCAGAGTCACGCCATCTCGATCATTGGCCTGCAGGTGATAGGCCGGCATCTGGTAGCGGTGCCAGACCACGGTATCGACCAGCGCCTGCATCTGCTCAGCACTCATGCTCCGTTCGATAATAATATTTCCGGGCATGATCATGCGCTGAAAACGCGAGTCGCCCTGGAGCATATCCAACCCGTGACGCACAAACTGGTCCACGTAACGGTGATAGTTGGTCAGCAGGATCCACGGCTGCACATGGCGCCAATCGCTACCGGTGTAATGCACCAGGCGGCGTAGCGAGAAATCCACCCGCGCCGCATCGAACAGCGCCAGCGGCATGGGGTCAAGCTGCTCCCAATCGAGCAAGCCGTCGACCGTGCCATCGGTGACCGCCGACAGATCGGTACTGGGGAACACCCGGGCCAACTCACCCGCAGTAACCCCAGAACCCGCCAGCTCATCACCCTGCTCCACTACATAGGGATAGGGGATGGCCTGCTCGCTCAACCCCACTTCGATCTGCAAGGTGAAATCGTTCATCAAGGGCCGCAACTGCTCCAGCAGATAAGGACGAAAGGCTTCCGGATGGGTTACCGTCACACTGTAGGTGCCCGGCACCTGCACCTTGGCGTAGGCGCGCACACTGGGCGGTACATCCTCTTTGCAACGGTAGGTTAGCCGTAACTCTGGATACCGGTACATGGCCAACTGGTCAGCATCTGGTCGGGTGCGATCCTGCAGGTAGGCTTGCAATGCCAGACCCAGCGCGCCGGTAGCCTGGCGGTACAATGCAGCCAATCGCTCAACCGCTTCTTCCGGGCTGCTGACAGTGACAAAGGGAACGGGGCGCTCAATCGAATCAGGACTCACAGGGCTCTCTCTTGGTTGTAGAACATGGCTTATCTTGCCTGGAATCGCAGGGATGGGCATAGCCCTGCGAGCAACGATTGCAATCAGCGCTTGAAGCGGGTCCAGCAAAGTCCCTAAACTGCTGTTTTGCCCGGACTGCCACCCATGACCGACTACGTCAACTGGTTCCGCCACTCGACGCCCTATATTAATACCCATCGCGATTGCACCTTTGTTGTGTTGCTGCCTGGCGAAGCATTGGCGCACCCGAATTTCAGCAATATCGTCCACGACATCATGCTGCTTAACAGTCTGGGCGTGCGGCTGGTGTTGGTGCATGGCTCGCGGCCGCAGATTGAGGAGCGCCAGAGCGCCCGCGGCCTCAGCTCGCATTACCATAAAGACCTGCGTATTACCGACAGCGACACCCTGGCGTGCGTGATGGATGCTGTGGGCAGCCTGCGCATCGCCATCGAAGCACAGTTGTGTACAGCACCTACCGCATCTGGCCAAGGCTCGCGTCTGCGCGTGGTGAGTGGCAACTTCGTTACGGCCAAACCCATCGGCGTGGTCGACGGCGTGGACTTTCATCATACCGGTGAAGTGCGGCGTATTGACCGCAAGGCGATCAGCCGGCATCTGGACGAGCAGTCCATCGTACTGCTGTCGTCGATGGGCTACTCGCCCACCGGGGAAGTGTTCAACCTGGCCTGTGAGGACGTTGCCACCAGCACCGCAGCCGCACTGGAAGCCGACAAATTGATCCTCTTTGGCCCCGAAGCAGGCATCGTCAATGCCGATGGGCAATTATTGCGCGAACTCAAACCCACCCGCGCCCAACCCCTACTCAACATTCTCGGCAATAGTCTTCCCGGCTCACTGCTGGCAGCCGCCTGCAAGGCCTGTGACAAGGGCGTGAGACGCAGTCATATCGTCAGCTTTTGCGACGATGGCGCACTGCTGACCGAGCTCTTTACCCGCGACGGCGGCGGCACGCTGGTCACCCAGGAAGCCTTCGAGCAGATCCGCACGGCGACCATCGAGGATGTCGGCGGCCTGATCGAATTGCTACGCCCGCTGGAAGAAGCGGGCATTTTGGTGCGCCGCTCGCGTGAGGTACTGGAAACCGAAATCGGCCAGTTCACCCTGATCGAGCGCGACAATATGATCATCGGCTGCGCCGCCCTTTACCCGTTGGACGACTCCAGCGCGGCCGAACTGGCCTGCGTCGCCATCGACCCGAACTATCGGCACGGCGGCCGCGGCGACCAATTGCTCGCGCATATCGAATCCCAGGCCAGAATGATGAAACTGGACACCCTGTTCGTGCTCACGACCCGAACCGCACACTGGTTCCGTGAGCGCGGCTTCGTGCCCAGCTCTGTCGAACGTCTGCCGATCAAGCGCGCCTCGCTGTATAACTATCAGCGCAACTCAAAGATCTTCGAAAAGACGCTTTAGACCCTTCTGCCAGCCGCGCCGTGCAGCCATCTGCCGGCGTGGGCTGCATGCTTATCGCCAACTTGGTATGCTTGGCTGATTGCAACGCACAACGAGATTATCCCATGCCCGATTACCGCTCAAAAACATCCACCTTTGGCCGCAACATGGCTGGCGCCCGCGCGCTGTGGCGCGCCACCGGCATGAAGGACGAGGATTTCAAGAAACCCATCATCGCGGTGGCCAACTCCTTCACCCAGTTCGTACCCGGCCACGTGCATCTGAAAGACATGGGCCAGTTGGTCGCACGCGAAATTGAGCGCGCCGGTGGCGTGGCCAAGGAATTCAACACCATTGCCGTGGACGATGGCATCGCCATGGGCCACGACGGCATGCTCTACTCCCTGCCCTCGCGCGAGATCATTGCCGACTCGGTGGAATACATGGTCAATGCCCACTGCGCCGATGCGATCGTGTGCATTTCCAACTGCGACAAGATCACCCCCGGCATGCTCATGGCCGCACTGCGCCTGAACGTACCTGTGGTCTTTGTCTCCGGCGGCCCGATGGAAGCGGGCAAAACCAAGCTCGCCAGCCACGGCCTGGACCTGGTCGATGCGATGGTCGTCGCCGCTGATGAAAACAGCTCAGACGAGAAAGTCGCCGAATACGAGCGCTCCGCCTGTCCGACCTGCGGTTCTTGCTCGGGCATGTTCACCGCCAACTCGATGAACTGCCTGACTGAAGCACTGGGCCTGGCGCTGCCCGGCAACGGCTCGTTGCTGGCCACACACAGCGACCGCGAGCAGTTGTTCCTGCGCGCTGGGCGCACCATAGTCGAGCTGTGCAAACGCTATTACACCGACGGTGACGAAAGTGTGTTGCCGCGCAGCATCGCCAACTTCAAGGCGTTCGAGAATGCCATGACCCTGGACATTGCCATGGGCGGCTCGACCAATACCATCTTGCACCTGCTGGCCGCGGCTCAGGAAGGTGAAATCGAATTCGACCTGCGCGATATCGACCGCCTGTCACGCAAGGTGCCGCAGTTGTGCAAAGTCGCGCCGAATATTCAGAAGTACCATATGGAAGACGTGCACCGCGCCGGCGGTATTTTCAGCATCCTCGGTTCGCTGGCCCGCGGCGGCTTGCTGCACACCGATCTGCCGACAGTACACAGCCCGAGCATGGAGCAGGCGATCGCCGAATGGGATATTACCCAGACTGAAGACGAAGCCGTACATACCTACTTCAAGGCCGGGCCCGCAGGCATCCCGACCCAGACCGCGTTCAGCCAATCTACCCGCTGGGATACGCTGGATCTGGACCGTGAGCATGGCTGTATTCGCAGCGTCGAACACGCCTATTCTGCCGAAGGCGGTCTGGCTGTGCTCTATGGCAATATCGCCCAGGACGGTTGCGTGGTGAAAACCGCTGGCGTGGATGAGTCCATCCACGTGTTTGAAGGCAACGCCAAGATTTACGAAAGCCAGGACACCGCCGTCAAGGGCATTCTCGCCGACGAAGTTAAGGCTGGCGACATCGTCATTATTCGCTACGAAGGCCCCAAGGGCGGTCCTGGCATGCAGGAAATGCTCTACCCGACCAGCTACCTGAAGTCCAAGGGCCTGGGTAAGGACTGTGCATTGCTAACCGACGGACGCTTCTCCGGCGGCACCTCGGGCCTGTCCATTGGTCACGCTTCGCCAGAAGCCGCTGCGGGCGGGGCCATTGGCCTGGTACAAGAAGGCGACAGGGTACTAATTGATATCCCCAACCGCAGCATCAACTTGCTGGTGAGCGACGAAGAACTGTCACAGCGCCGTATCGCGCAGGACAAGAAAGGCTGGAAACCGGTAGAGCAGCGCCCACGCAAGGTAACGACCGCGTTGAAGGCCTATGCCCTATTGGCCACCAGCGCGGACAAAGGCGCTGTCCGCGACAAGGCCATGCTCGATGGCTGAGGGCAGTTGCTGCTCGAAATCTGCAAGAATGTGAGCGCTGTACCTGTATCTTTACCATGTATCCGAGTCACCCGCGCGAGCGTTGTGGCTCGGATGCATGCCCTCCTGGCAGCCTCCTGAAAAGGGTTATTTGCGCAGTGCACTGTCAGCTCCCGGCGCCGGCAGATAGCTATTGGCCTGGGCTTGACGCTAATTAGCAGTCAAATACTGCGCCATAATAATGTCACTCCATCTTGGCAACAAAAAAATAGTCAATCGAACGTCTGATTTAATCAACAGTCATACCATTGGTCGGACAAACTGGCCGTTCGCCACTCCCTAATGCTGTGCGGAAACTGTGATGGCGTTAACATAATCGCAACATGGGGCGTACTACGCGGCGTTCCTCTCTGCCGGGCATGGACTCCGATGGACACAACTGCAAGCAAACTGCTGCTGGTTGAAATGGATCCGGTCAAACGCGAGCAACTGCTCGCATTCTGCCGGTCCGAAAACGATGCCCCACTGGCCGTCGAGGTGTGCACACGTCCGCAGGAAGCAATCAATCGTCTGGCCAATGGTAACTTTAGCGCCTGCCTTATCCCCAATGATCTGTCCCTGTTACGCGACGTGCGACGCGTCGCCAATGACACCTTGTGCCTGTTGGTCAGCGATGCCCGCGCTCCAGAGCACGACAGCATGGCCATTCATGATGGCGCAGACGACATCCTGCTGCGCTCCGAGCTGACGTCAAACCGACTGCGGCGCGCCTTGGAACATGCCGGATTCCGCCGACAGAGCGGCGGCAAACTGGCCCAACAAGCAAAGCAGGACCCGCTGACGGGGCTGGGCAATCGCGCCATGCTCGAAGAGGAGCTTGACCGGCTGCTGCTGCGCAGCAAGCGCAGTCATACCGCTTTTGCGCTGCTGTATATCGACCTGGATTACTTCAAGCAGATCAACGACAGCTTCGGTCACGGGCTGGGCGATCTGTTGCTAGCGGTGATTGCCAACCGCCTGCGGCGCAGCATGCGTGATCTCGATATGATCACCCGAATCGGTGGAGACGAATTCGTCGCATTGCTGACCGACCTGCACGACCCAAACGATGCCGCGCTGATCGCCAGCAAGATTATTCATACGCTGAGCGAACCGATCACGCTGAACGGCCATCATTTGCTTATTTCCGCCAGCGTCGGCATTGCCACTCATCCGCAGCATGGCAGTAGCGCTTCTGAACTGCTGAATAACGCCGACCAAGCGTTATATCGGGCCAAAGCCGGCGGCCGCAACGGTTACAGCTTTTACAGCCCGGAAGAAGATGCGCAAACTCAGCATAACCTGGATATTGAGCAAGGCCTGCGCCACGGCTTACTAGAGGGTCAGTTTCGCCTGCACTTTCAACCTATAGTGGATACACGCAATGGCGATACCCACGCCTGGGAGGCCTTATTACGCTGGCAACATCCGACGCTGGGGCTACTCACGCCGGATGCCTTTCTGAAGTTGGCGGAACACAGCGGTCTGATTTTGCCCATGGGTCACTGGGTCATTGGTAAAGCGCTAGAAGCAGTGATGAAATGGCGCAATGCTGGAGTGGATTGCCGTCTGTCGATCAACCTCAGCGATCGAGAACTAAAGCAACCGCGTTTTGCCGACCAACTTCGCCAACTGTTGGTCAAAAACAACGTGCCCGCCAACGTGATTCAGCTCGAGCTGCGCGAAGATGCGCTGTTAAAGCACGCCAGCCAGGCAGAAAAGCTGTGTAAATCCCTGGCTTCTCTGGGCGTGGATATCTGGCTTGATCATTTTGGCGAGGAGTACGGTGCGATGAGTTATCTGGCACGGCTACCGATTACCGGCATCAAGCTGGACGCACGAAAAATGGTCGATGATGACGACTACGCTACCTACCTGCGCAATCTGATCAACCTGTCACACGGTATGAACAAACAAATCACCGCCAACTACGTGGAAAATGCCCAGACAGCCGAGCAATTATCCAGTTGGGGCGGCGACTTCCTGCAAGGTTACTGGATCGGCAGACCACGCCCGCTTGAAGACGTTATGGGTCAGCCTTTGACTCTGTCCAATACTTGATAACGGTGGGCCGGATAATCCGCCGTGCCCGGCACCACTCGCTCGTCGACCAAGTGCCACTGCGCCAGATCGACCGCCGGAAACCAGGCGTCGCCCGACGGCTCAGCCTCTACTAGCGTCAGATACAAGCGATCAGCCCGCTCCAGCGTCTGCCGGTAAAGCGTCTCCCCACCAATGATCATAATTTCGTCTGCCCCGTCCAGGGCCGCCTGACGCTCGGCCTGCTGCAAGGCATCGTCTATATTGGCGTGCAGCCAGGCGCCGGGGAGCTGCAAACCACTTTGCTTGCTGACGACTATATTGGTCCGCCCTGGTAGCGGACGCCCCAACGAATCAAAGGTCTTGCGCCCCATAATGATGGGCTTGCCCCAGGTCATACTGCGGAAATACTTGAGATCTTCCGGCAAATGCCAAGGTAACTGATTGTCTCGCCCGATCACATGATTGAGGCCCATCGCGGCGATCAACGCCAAGCGCGGCTTAAATGCATGGCTCATACCGCCACCGGCGCCTTGATGTGGGGATGGGCCTGATAGCCTTCCAGGGTGAAATCATCAAAGGTAAAAGCAAACAGATCGGTAACCTGCCGATTGAGCTGCATCCGGGGTAGCGGGAAGGGCTCGCGTGCGAGCTGCAGTTCCGCCTGCTCCATATGATTAGCGTAAAGATGGCAATCACCACCGGTCCAAACAAACTCGCCTGGCTGCAAACCGCAAACTTGAGCGACCATCAGCGTCAACAGCGCATAGCTGGCAATATTGAACGGCACGCCGAGGAAAATATCGGCGGAGCGCTGGTACAACTGGCAACTAAGCTTGCCATCCGCCACATAGAACTGAAACAGGGCATGGCATGGTGGCAGCGCCATCTCATCAACCAGGGCAGGATTCCAGGCCGACACGATTAGCCGTCTGGAATCAGGGTTGCTGCGAATCATCTCCAGCACCTTGCTGATCTGGTCGATCGACCCGCCATCGGGCGCTGGCCAGGAGCGCCACTGGTAGCCATAAACCGGCCCCAAATTACCCTCTTCGTCCGCCCAATCGTCCCAAATCGACACGCCATGTTCCTTCAGGTAAGCGATATTGGTGTCGCCCTGAAGAAACCATAGCAGCTCATGGATAATGGATTTAAGGTGGCATTTCTTGGTAGTCACCAAGGGGAAGCCGTCGGCCAGATCAAAGCGCATCTGGTGAGCAAATACGCTGTAGGTGCCGGTCCCGGTCCGATCACTTTTGAAGGTGCCGTGATCACGCACATGGCGCATCAGATCAAGATACTGTTTCACGCTTTACGCCTCCGTTACGGTAAGCCCACGCCATCATCGCGGCGCCTATCAGAATCATCGGCAAGGAAAGTACCTGCCCCATAGTCAGCCAGCCGAACGCCAAATAACCCAGATGCGCATCCGGTTCGCGAACAAACTCGGCAAGAAAGCGGAAGATGCCGTAGCACACACCGAAGAGTCCGCTGACTGCCATGGTTGGCCGCGGCTTGGCCGAGTACAGCCAGAGAATAATGAACAGCGCCACCCCTTCCATCGCGAACTGATACAACTGCGATGGGTGCCTGGCTAGCTGCAGCGGGTCGGTGGGGAAGACCATAGCCCAGGGCACCTCGGTTGCCTTGCCCCACAACTCGGCATTGATGAAATTGCCTATGCGGCCGGCACCCAAGCCAATCGGCACCATGGGCGCGGCAAAGTCCATCACCTCAAAAAAGCGCTTGCCATTACGCCGGGCAAACCACCAGACCGCCAGCAATACGCCGAGCAAGCCGCCATGAAACGACATGCCGCCCTTCCAGACCTGGAAGATCAATGTCGGATCGTTGGTATAGGAGGCAAGATCGTAAAACAGGATATAACCAAGCCTACCGCCAGCGATGACACCCAGGGCAACCCAAAACACTAGATCCGAGAGTTTCTCACTGCTCCAACTCGGATCAAAAGCATTCACCCTGCGGCTCGCCAGCCACCAGGCGCCGCCAATACCAATCAGATACATCAAGCCATACCAATGGATCTGAATAGGGCCGAGGGACAACGCCACCGGATCAATCTGCGGATAAGCCAGCATTAACGCTCCCTACATTAAAAAGTTGATGCCCACACCCAGCAACAGCAGGGCGAACAGCCGTTTGAGCAATTGTTGCGACAGCCGATGTGCCAGACGCGCGCCAAAACCGGCGAATAGCATGCTGGTAGCGGCAATACCGATCATAGCCGGCAGATAAATATACCCGACGCTCCAGGCTGGCAGAGGAGTCACTGCCCAGCCGGTCCAGATAAAACTCGCCGCACCGGCCAATGCGATAGGCAAGCCACAAGCCGATGAAGTGGCCACTGCCTGCTGCATGGGCACGCTGCGCCAGACCAGAAAAGGCACGGTAAGCGAGCCACCCCCAATACCGAAGATCGCCGACGCCCAGCCGATGACCCCACCAGCGACGGTCAGTGCGGGCTTACCTGGCACAGCGGATGTCGCCTTGGGCCGTAGATCAAAAGCCATCTGGATTGCCACGGCAATGGCAAATACGCCGATGATCTTCTGCAACACGGGACCCTGAATTACCGCAGCGGTCAGCGCTCCCAGTACGGTACCAAAAACAATACCTAGCGCCATCCAGATGAATAGCGGCCACCGAACCGCGCCCTTGAGATGATGCGCGCGAATGGCATTAACAGAGGTGAAGGCGATGGTTGCCAGCGAAGTACCCACCGCCATATGCGTAAGTACCTCGGGCGCGAATCCTTGCAGAGTGAAACTGTAAACCAGCACCGGCACTATGATCATGCCTCCGCCCACACCGAACAAACCCGCCAACGTGCCAGCGAACCCACCCAGTACCAGATAAATCAGAAACTCCACACTTACCCCCGCTTCAATGGCTGCTCGCTGAATCTCATCAGCCTAGCCAGACAGGCCGCTAGTGTAGCCGAAACCAGCGCCGATGAGTGCCAGGAAAGTCATCCCATGGCCACATTCACACTGCGGTCGAACGTGCCTGTTATCGCTTTCAATGGGCCTCACGGGCCACTGCCTCGGACAAAAAAATCCGTACACTAGGCGAATAACAGGGGGGAACCACTATGTGTCTGATGGCTTTTGCCTGGCAAACGGGCGATTACCCGCTCATCCTGCTGGGAAATCGGGACGAGTTCCATGCCAGACCCACTCGCGCAGCCGGCTTCTGGACCGCAGAAGGCCAGCCGGACCTGCTCGCGGGCAAGGATCTGGACGCTGGGGGTACTTGGCTCGGAGTCACACGGGCTGGCCGATTCGCGGCACTAACCAACATCCGTGCACCTGGAGCCCATAAGGGTCCACAGTCACGTGGTGCGTTGGCGCTGGACTACCTGGCCGGCAAAGAAACGCCGAAGGACTACCTACAGCAACTGCAATCCAGGCGCGACGATTATGCCGGATTCAATTTGTTGGTCGGCGACCTTCAGCAGCTTTGGTATCTCAATAGCCAGACAAATCAGTTGCAGCAGTTGCCGCCAGGGATATACGGGCTATCCAATGCATCACTGGACAGCGACTGGCCCAAACTGCAACGACTGCGGGCCAAGCTGGCCGACAATTTGAACGCTGGTGCCGATGTATTGCTGGACCTGTTAAGCGACACTCAGACTTACCCCGATCAGCAGCTACCCCAAACCGGAGTCAGCCTGGAGTGGGAGCGACTACTGTCAGCCACCTTTATTTTGGGTGAAGACTACGGGACCCGTGCCAGCAGTCTGCTAAAAATGGATAAGCAGGGCGGCATCGTTTTTGTGGAACGCAGGTTTGCGGCCATGGGTGTGGCGCTAGGTGAATCCTGCTGGCATCTGGCCGGTGACTAACGCTTCAGCGGCCCTGACGCAGGACTTTCTCCAAGCCCATATTACGCAGCGCCAGATGCAGCGTACTTTGCACCAGGTGCGGGTTATCCAGCCCGATAACTTCATCGAGCAGTGCTTTGGCGTCACTCAGGGAGATCTGCCGCAATAGCCATTTCACCTTGGGCAGGTTGGTCGCGTTCATTGACAGCACATCGCAACCCATGGCCATCAATAACACTGCAGAGGCTGGGTCACCGGCCATTTCGCCACAGACGCTCATTGGCTTGCCGGCTTCACGGCAGGCGGTAGCGACTTTGATCAGCGCCTGCAATACCGCAGGATGCAGGGAATGATACAAGTCCGCCACGCGGGGGTTGTTACGATCAACTGCAAGCAGGTACTGAGTCAGATCATTGGTACCTACCGAGAGAAAATCGACCATCTGTACCAGCTCGCGTGCCTGGTAGACTGCCGCTGGCACTTCGATCATTACACCCACCGGCGGCATGGGCACAGCCATGCCTTCATCGCACACCTCGCTATGCGCACGGTGAATCAGATGCAGTGCCTCTTCCACTTCGTAGACACTACTGATCATCGGCAACATGATGCGCAGATTGTTCAGCCCCTTGCTGGCTTTGAGCATGGCGCGGGTCTGTACCAGAAAAATTTCCGGATGATCCAGAGTCACGCGAATACCGCGCCAACCGAGGAAGGGGTTATCCTCGCGAATAGGGAAATAGGTCAAGGCCTTATCGCCACCGATATCCAGGCTGCGCATGGTTACCGGCAAAGGATGAAAGGCTTCCAGTTGCTCGCGATAGGTCGCCTGCTGTTCCTTTTCGCTAGGGAAACGATCCTGGATCATGAACGGCACTTCAGTGCGGTACAACCCGACACCCTCAGCGCCGCGATCAAGCGACCGTGCGACATCTGCCAGCAACCCGGTATTAACAAACAGCGGCATCCGATGGCCATCCGTGGTCACGCAGGGCACATCGCGCAGCTTTTCCAGGCCCTGGACCAGCTCCAGCTCCTCGCGCACTATTTCCATATAGTGCCGACGCAGCTCCTGCGAAGGATTGGAATACACTTCGCCATGGTTACCGTCGACGATCAGCTCCAGGCCATCCATCCGCGTGTAGGGTAAATCCACTGCGCCCATCACCGTCGGAATACCCATGGCTCGCGCCAGAATGGCTACGTGCGAACTCCCTGAGCCCAGTACCGAGACCAAGCCAACCAGCTTCTCCTTTGGCACCTCGCCGAGCATCACCGGCGACAACTCCTCGCTTACCAGGATGGTTTGATCGGGGAAGACCCGCTCTTCCTTGTTGGCCTCCTGCAGATACGCCAGGATACGCCGCCCCAGGTCCTTAACATCCGATGCGCGCTCACGCAGGTAGGGATCGTCCATCATTTCAAAGCGGTTGATATGCGCGTTGACCACTTCACGCAATGCGCCCTGCGCCCATTGCCCACGGCGGATGACTGCAAGCACCTCGCTCCCCAGCGCGGCGTCATCGAGCATCATCAGATACACATCAAACAGCGCCAGCTCTTCCGGCCTTAGCTGCGTCGACAACTTGGCCGACATATCATGCATATCTCGGCGCACAGCCTCGATCGCGCTACGAAAGCGCAGAACTTCGGCCTCAATATCACTGATATGCTTATCAGGTACGGCTTTCAGATCAGCTGGCGGCAAAATCACCACGGCCTGGCCGATGGCCACGCCGGGCGCACCAGGCACCGCATCGAAACGGGTATCCTGAATCGCCTCACCAGCCCAGCCAAGTCCATGAATCGAACCAGTAGCTTCGGCGTGCGCAATAACCCCGGCCAGCTGCGCACTCATGGTGACCAGAAAGGATTCTTCAGATTCGTCGAACTGTCGGCGCTCTTTCTGCTGCACCACCAGCACACCCATAACCCGGCGGTGGTGAATGATAGGTACGCCGAGAAAAGACGCAAAACGCTCTTCGCCAGTCTCGGCAAAGTAACGGAATTTCGGGTGCGCGGCGGCGTCTTCCAGGTTGACCGGCTCTTCACGCGCGCCCACGTAGCCAATCAGACCTTCATTATTGGCCATGCTGACGACGCCCACCGCGTCCTTATTCAGGCCTTCGGTGGCCATCAGCACGTAACGGCTACTGTCGGGGTCGAGCAAATAGACGGAACACACCTCTGTACCCATGGCCTCGCGCACGCGCTGGACAATAATGTCCAGCGCGGTGGTCAGGTCCTTGGCGGAGTTCACTTCCTGAACAATCCGCCGCAGGGTGTTGAGCATACTCACGTCTGTTTACTCACGTTTCCATCCAGTCGTTTCCATCCAATCAGCCAGGGGGAGCCTTGGGGCCAGCTCTTTCATTGCACGACGGTAAACGTCACGTTTAAAAGCCACCACTTGGCCCAGTGGATACCAGTAACTGACCCAGCGCCAGCCATCAAACTCGGGCTTGGGTGTCTTGGTCATGCAGACTTGTTGCTCATTGGCTGTCAGCCGCAGCAAAAACCATTTTTGCTTCTGGCCAACACACACAGGTTGCGAGTGGCTGCGAATCAAGCGCTGCGGCAAGCGGTAACGCAGCCACCCACGAGTGCAGGCAAGAATTTCGACATCCTCGGGCATCAAGCCGACTTCCTCGTGCAATTCGCGGTACAACGCCTGTTCGGGCGTTTCATGTTGCTGAATACCACCCTGCGGAAACTGCCACGCGTCCTGGCCGATACGCCGCGCCCACAGCACCTGCCCGGACCCATTGGTCAGGATGATGCCTACATTGGGACGGAAGCCATCAGGGTCGATCACAGCCAGTATCCTTGATTAATTGTCCTCTGCATTGTTCCACAAAGACGAGCGGCGCAGCAATTGCAGAGTAACAGGCATTTCAGTGCCTTATAAGCACGCCTTGCGCACCCGCACATTCACTGCCTTGCGCCGCGCCGATACAGCGCAAGCATTTGCTCGCGACCTGGATTATCCTTGCGCACTCGGCATTTCAATACAGGAGATACCCCTTGCCTCTGGCCATCTTTGATCTGGATAACACTCTTCTTGGCGGCGACAGCGACCATGCCTGGGGCGAGTTCATTGTCGATCATGCCATCGTCGACGGCGCCTCTTACAAGGCACGTAACGATGAGTTCTTCAATGATTACCTGGCCGGGCGCCTGGATATACAGATCTATCTGAACTTCTGCCTGCAGCTACTGGCCGAGCACGAGCCTGCGCAACTGGACGCCTGGCATCGGCAGTTTATGGCGGAGCGCATTGCCCCCATAGTGCTACCCCAGGCACTGGCATTAATAGAAAAACACCGGAAAGCCGGCGATACGCTGATGATTATCACCGCGACCAACCGCTTTATCACGGCGCCGATTGCCGAGCGTCTGGGTATCGATATTCTGCTGGCGACCGAGTGCGAGCGTGCCGATGGCCGTTTCACCGGCCGCACTACCGACATTCCGTGCTTCCGCGAGGGCAAGGTGACGCGTCTTGAGCGCTGGCTGATGGAGAATGGGAAAAAACTCGACGGCAGTTACTTTTACAGCGACTCGCAGAATGACCTGCCGCTGTTGAATATGGTCGATAACCCGGTCGCGGTTGATCCTGACGAGGTGTTGCGTGCGCATGCGCAGGAGCATGGCTGGCCAATTCTTAGCCTACGTGACTAGCGCTAACCTATGGCTTATTGGTTTGGGTTTCTCTCAAAAAACGGCTGACTCGATAGCCGTCGCAGCGCGACTGGGCTAAGCCGACCGTCGATGGCAGGGATGCCATCGCCGAGCTAGAGGGGTGAGACAAGCGTTTGCGAAGCATGCTTCGCGCGCAGCCGAACGCCAGGAGATCTGTGATCGCTGGCCGGGCCGCTTGCGGGAACTTGCTGCGTGTCGGCGTGACCAGTCGGGCTGCGGCAGCCTGGCACGAGCGCCGCTACAACTCCGAGAGGGGCCGCACTCGGTCTGACAGGACTCCGAAAGACGCCGTGAATCCATCCCTGGAGGCTTGACGATAACATCCCTGTTATCGACACTTTCTCCGCCCTATCAGACCGAGCGCTATATCACTTCCGAGTGAGGCGGAGTTTGCTGTCCCAACCCCCAAACCCTTCTTAAAACCTAAGCCGGTAATACTCGGCAAAACAGCGATTTGATATAACCGGTTTCCGGTATCGCGGGATGCAGCGGGTGATCCGGGCCCTGGAAGCCGCGCTCGGTGATCACCAGATGGCGATCCAGATGCCGGCTGGAAGCCAGCAGAATCTCGCGCAGGCTTTCTTCAGCCAGGTGCATGGAGCAGGAGGCCGAGACCAGAATGCCATCCTTGTTCAGCAACCGCATAGCCTGCTCATTCAACCGACGGTAGGCGGCTTCACCATTGCGTACATCCTTGCGCTTTTTAATAAAAGCTGGCGGATCAGCAATCACCACATCGAACTTCTCGCCAGCCAATTTCAACTCGCGCAGCGCATCCATCACATCGCCTTCGACCACTGCCATCTTCTCGGCTACGCCATTCAGGCTGGCATTGTGCTCGACCAAATCAAGAGCCGGTGCGGAACTGTCGACACACATGACTTCGCTAGCGCCCATCGCCGCCGCCTGCACACCCCAGCCGCCAATGTAAGAATACAGATCCAATACGCGCTTGCCTGCCACATAAGGTGCCAGACGTGCGCGGTTCATGCGGTGATCGTAAAACCAGCCGGTCTTCTGTCCGGTCCAGACCGGCGCTTCAAAACGCACGCCGTTTTCTTCCAGAGCAACACGCTCAGGCACGTCGCCAAACGCGGCTTCCACGTATGAGGGCAGATCCTCAGCCTTGCGCGCGCCGCTGTCATTCTTGAACAGCACGCCCACAGGCTTAAGCACCTGAACCAGGGCCTCGACAATCGCCTCGCGCACCCGCTCCATGCCAGGGGTCGCTATCTGCACCACCAGGTAATCGCCAAAACGGTCAACTACCAGACCTGGCAGCAGATCAGCGTCGCCGTAAACCAAGCGATAGAAAGGTTTGTCAAACAGTCTCTCGCGCAAGCTCAGGGCCACCTGGATACGGTGAACCAGCAAGGACTTGTCCAGCCCGTGAGCCACATCGCGACTATGCATGCGCGCACAAATCAGATTGGTTGGGCTCATGCACACCAAGCCCAAGGGCTTGCCTGATGCGGTTTCCAACAGTGCTTCCTGGCCGGGCTCGAAGGCGGTCAGCGGGGTCTGGGCAGTATCCACTTCATTGCTGAATACCCAGAGATGGCCGGCTTTGATGCGCCTGTCACTATTGGATTTAAGACGCAGACTTGGCAGGGTCATGGGGGCTCCTTACTCTCGGGCGGCAGGTCATTCCGCCGGGCAGGTATTATACAGGCTGTCCTGCCCGCCAGTCTGCGGCTAAACTCCAATCTCCCTTATGAGAGCGGATTCGTAGCAACATGACTGAAGATCTTACGGAAGAGCAGATCAAGCACGCATTACAGGGCATTAGCGTACCACCACAGCCGCAGATCATGGTCGATCTGCAGATGGAACAGGTCATGCCAGACCCGGATCTCAGAGTGATCGCACGGCTTATCAGCCAGGATCCGGGCCTGTCGGGCAGCCTGCTGAAAATAGTTAACTCGGCTTTTTTTGGCCTGGCCAATCGCATTTCATCCATCCAGCAGGCGGTGAACTTGCTTGGGGTGCGGCGGGTCATCAATATCGTCAACGCTCAGTCGATCCGCAGCGAGATGACCGACGAGAACATCCTCAACCTCAACCGCTTCTGGGACAGCGCCCAGGATATAGCCATGACCTGCATGACCCTGGCCAAGAAGATCGGTTGCGTCGAGCCTGATGAGGCCTATGCGCTGGGACTGTTTCACAACTGTGGCATACCTTTGATGCTCAAGCGCTTTCCTGACTATATCGACGTGCTGGAGGAGTCCTACGCGCAGGACGGCCAGCGTATCGTGGACGTAGAAAATCAGCGATTGAACACCAACCACGCGGTGATAGGCTATTTCACCGCCAAGTCCTGGCTGCTACCACGCCATCTGTGCGAGGCTATCGCTAGCCATCACAACGCCGCGCCGATTTTCGGTGAGGAAGATCACCATGATGCTGGACTGAAAAACTTGCTCGCCATACTGAAGATGTCCGAGCATATCTGCCAGGCTCACAAGGTGCTGGCCAACCAGCCAATTGATCACGAATGGAGCGCTGTGGGCGGGCGCGTACTCGAATATGTCGGCTTGACCGAGTACGATTTCGAGAACATCGCATTTAATTGCCGGGAAATGATGACCAGTGGCGAAGGCCGCTATTATCAGGACTGAGGCTGCCAGATCAAGGAGTTACTATGTCTACCCCACTTGTACTAACCGTGATATCGGCCGACAAACCCGGTTTAGTCGAAAGCATTGCTCAAGTCATCAATCGCCACGGCGGTAACTGGCTGGAAAGTCGCATGGCACGCATGGCCGGGCAGTTTGCCGGGATACTGCGCGTGGATATTGATGCCGACAAGGTTGAAGCGTTGCGCATCGATCTTGACGGACTGACCCACCTGGGTATTAACGTGCAGGTGGCCGTAAGCGGTCAGGCCGATGATCCCCAGTTGACGCACCTGCATCTGAGTCTGTTGGGTAATGACCGCCCAGGGATAGTGCATGAAGTGTCGCAGATTCTCGCCAGGCACGGTGTGAACGTCGAGAAGCTGGACACCGAATGCAGTGCCGCGCCGATGAGTTCAGACCTGTTATTCAAAGCCAAGGCGGATCTGGGCATCTACCCACAGACGGATCTAGACGCCCTGCGTAATGACCTGGAAAACCTCGCGGATGATCTCATGGTTGAACTCAGCGAGCGTTGAGACAAAGGCTCGCTGAGATGTACCAAACGGCTTGAATCAAGACGCTCTGACGCGACTTACGGCGTCCAGCAGATCCTGTATCTGCAGCGGCTTGGTCAGATAATAGGCCACATCCAGATCACTGACGCGCTCACGGTCAGCCGGTAAAGCACCGGCGCTGATCACAATCACCGGTAGATCTCGGGTGCGCGCACTGCCGCGTAACGAGCGCAGTAGCCGGTCACCCTGCATATCCGGCAGATCAATATCCAACAGCAGTACCTGCGGCGGCCGCTGAGTAATACGGTGCAGCGCTTCCAGCCCATTGTGAATCAGTGTGACCTGAGCTACACCCGCTAACGCGTGCTGCACCAGTATCTGACTGGAGCGATCGTCTTCAACGTAGATGACGTCTAGAAGGCCTGGCGCGTTCTGTGCCTGATCACCCGGTTCGATAGCTCCGGGGACGGGCGCCTCGGGAAGCGTTACCCAGAAACAACTACCCACGCCAGGCTCGCTGCTGAAACCCATTTCGCCGTCCATCAGGCTCGCCAACTCGCGGCTCAACGCCAGACCGATCCCCGTGCCTTTTATCGTGCTATTTTCATGCCCCAGCCGCTGGAAGGGTTTGAATAGTTTGACCTGATCGGCGTGGCGGATACCAAGACCGTTGTCGGTGACGCGTAATTGCCAGCGTGCGCCAACCCGCAGGCAATCCAGGGTAATACTGCCGCCCGGCCGATGGTATTTGACCGCGTTGCTGAGCAGATTGAGCAGTATCTGGCGCAACCGCCTTGGCTCGGCAAGCACCATGGGCTGCTGCTGCGGCGTATCCAGGTGCAGGATCAGTCCCGCCGCCTCACGTTGCGGCCTCACCTGCTCGGCACAGGCCAATAACAACTGCCATGCATCAACGCTTTCCAGTTGAATAACCGGACGCTCGGACTCAATACGTGCCAGATCGAGCACATCGTCAACCAGCAAACACAGATGCTGACTGGCTTGCAGTATCTCCTGCACCTGCTGCTGCATGGTACTGCGCTGTGCCGGACTAACGCCCTGCTGCTCCAGGTCAAGCGCCAGCAACTGGGCAAACCCTTGAATCGCATTCAAGGGCGTGCGCAATTCATGACTCATGCTGGAAAGGAAACGGCTCTTCGCCAGGCTAGCTGACTGCGCTTGCAAGCTAGCCGTGCGCAACGCTTCCTGAGTAGCCTTGATGGCGTCGATGTCGACATGGGTACCCGCAATGCGCTGCGGGCGCTGGAACCGTCCGTCCATCTCGACAATCCGTCCCCGCCCCAACAACCAGTGATAATCACCAGCAGCGTCGCGCAGGCGATATTCAGCTTCGAGTTTGTGTTGTGCACTGCGTGGCATAAGGCTGCTGCGCGCAGCATTGAGATCGTCTGGGTGAACGCGCTGCAAGAAAGTGTCGAGCCTCATGACACCTGTGGGCAAACCGAAACGCCCAGTGAGCCGACCCTGGAACTGAATCTGCTTCTGAGCCACGTCAACTTCCCAAATACTCTCGGTCGTCGAATCCAGCACGCGCTCAAGGTGCCTCGTCGCCTGCTGCCTGGAGTACTCACTATCAGCTAGCTTGCCACCCATGGCCGAGGTATCGAGAGCCATGGCATCCAGCTCTTTGATCCGCGACCGGTGCGCTTCGGGATACCAGTTGCCCTCACCGATCTCCTGCATCATCCGGCCAATACCCCTGATCGGCGCCTGCATTGCCTGGCTGAGCTGGCGCGCACGCACCCACATCGCAGTAAAGAACACCAGATAGAACAGTACCAGCCCCGCGATTAACAGAAAACCGATCTGCCGATAATGGCTGGCCAAGGCATTGGTGCGGCTGAATACACTCGCCTCGTCCACCAGGGTGATCAATTTCCAGCCGGTTTCCGGAATATTTGACCAGGCAGCAAGCTGAGAGCGGCCACCCAGTTGGATGGGCATCACGCCCTCGCTTTCGCTCGCAACCAGTGCGGCCAGATCACGGGTGTCATTGCGATTGGTCAAATTGAAATCGCCCGGTTTGAAGATCTCCCGCCGCACCGCTTCGTCATAGCTGAACTGGGTTAACTCGTCCAACCCCAGATCCTGCTCACCCGCTTCAGGCAGCACCATGATATTCATGTCCTGGCTGACCAACATGGCATACCCACCCCAGGGGACCGCCAGCGAGGAAATTTCCTGCAAAATGCTGCTTATGGTGATATCCAACCCGACCACCCCTTCCAGTACTGCGCCAGCATACACCGGCGCTAACGCCGACATCATCCAACCCTGCCCTGCGGGATCTACATAGGTGTCCGTCCACACCACCTCCCGTGCCGGATTATTCTCAGCGTCGGCCAAGTAGTAGAAGTTATAGCGGGGAATATCCATATCATGCGGATACTGGTCTGGCGTGAAAAACCACGGCCATATGCGATTGTAGCTATCATGCGTATTGAAATAGATTGCACTGACCAGGCTATTGGTCTGCTCGATACCCTGCATCAGCCCGTCCAGTTGCGCCAAGCGCATGACCTTGTTCAGATCTTGCTCATTGACCGGCGTCCGGTTGGAATAAAAGGACGCCGCCCGCCCTTCATCACGATGGCTATAGAGCACGCCGGTTTCGGTATGCTTTAACGACGCGGCTTCCCGCGGATCCTGTAGCACATCGGTCTTGGCTAAAGCGTCCCGAACTTGACCGGCATACAAGCGAGTCAATTCACCCACGCCTTTCAAGCGCTGATTTACCAGGCGGGCCTCCTGGGCAGCGGAAGTTTGCATATCACTCTGCGCGGCCATGCGCAGATGCTCAATCTGGGCATCGCGTATGGCCGTATTGGAGAGCAGATAGGCTGCCACCAGCACCGTTTCTACCAGCAGTAATGGAATAAGGGCACTCTGGACAAAAGCCCGCCACATCCAGCTACGCAGGTCGATTGAGTTGGTTTTCGGCATGTTGGAACGGTCCATTGATGGAAGTCAGCGTATGCATCGGAGCACTCTGCTAACATCAGGCTGGAGATTACACATACAGCCAGCAAAGGACCCAGCACTATTGTGAATCATCTCATGACCTTCTGGCACAATCTCAAGCATTCTTTTGGCAATTTGCTACCGATCGTATTGGTGGTCGGCGTCTTTCAAGTGCTGGTTATCCGACAGGTACCCGATAACCTCAGCACCATGCTGGTGGGCCTGGGCATCGTAGTGTTCGGTGTGGCGATTTTTCTGCAAGGCCTGGATCTGGGCATCTTTCCCGTCGGTAAAAGTCTCTCCAACGCCTTCGCAAGACGCGGTTCCCTGCCCGTACTGATGGCCTTCGGCTTTAGCATCGGCTTTGCCGCCGTGGTTGCAGAGCCGGCGCTGATTGCCGTTGCGGAACAGGCGCAAGAGATCAGTGGTGGACGCATTGATGCGCTGACCCTGCGCTTGCTGGTGGCGCTGTCGGTGGGCCTGGTCGTTGCACTGGGGGTATTGCGTACGCTGCTCGGTCATCCGCTACATTGGTACATGATCAGCGGTTATTTATTGGTCGTCACCGTGACCTTCTTTGCCCCAGAGGAAATCGTCGGGCTGGCGTATGACTCCGGCGGGGTCACCACTAATATTGTTACGGTACCGCTGATCGCCGCACTTGGCGTCGGGTTGGCGGCGTCGATCAAAGGCCGAAATCCGCTAGCTCACGGCTTTGGCCTGGTCGCGCTAGCAGTAATGGTGCCGATGATCGCGGTACAGCTCTACGGTATTGTCGTGTACACACTTTTGCCTAGCCCTGCCGACGCCGCGCAGCTGGCAGCTGCGGCTGCCTCGGCTGCCTCAATGACCAGCCCACCGACCAATACTGCGGGCCAGCAAGCCTTGAGCATTCTGCTCGATCTGCTGAGTATGCTGCGTGATGTGCTGCCGATCATCCTGGTCATCCTGTTTTTTCAATACGGTGTTATTCGCAAGCCCATTCCCTATGTGCGCCGAGTAATACTCGGCTTCGCCATGGTCATAGTGGGGCTCTACGCCTTTGTCGTCGGCCTCAAGCTAGGGCTGTTCCCAGTAGGCCGTAGTATGGCCGAGCAACTGATCGCACTGGATACGCACACCTGGGTCTATCTGTTTGCCTTTGCGATAGGTTTCGCCACGACCATGGCCGAACCGGCATTGATCGCGATCGGCGCCCAGGCCGAAGAAGCCGCGCACGGCAAACTGAATGCCCGGCATATTCGTCTACTGGTAGCACTGGGTGTGGCCATTGGTATCACCATCGGTGTGCACCGCATCATCACTGGCGACTCCATCCATTACTACATCATGGGCGGCTATGCCCTGGTGATAGCACTGACGTTTTTTGCGCCGCGCTTTATCGTGCCGCTGGCCTACGACCTGGGCGGTGTAACTACCTCCGAAGTGACCGTTCCGCTAGTCACCGCCCTGGGTATTGGCCTGGCGACCCATATAGAGGGCCGCAATGTATTGATCGACGGCTTTGGCCTGATCGCCTTCGCGTCGATTTTCCCCATCATCACCGTCATGCTCTACGCTATCGTCATGGAGCTGATCAAAGCAGACACAGGAGAGATATCATGAAATTCTCGGTATTGGTGGCCATGCTGGCCGAGGATCTAGAGGAACAGGCTATCGAGTCGGCCAAGGCCGCCGGCGCTGGCGGCATGACCATCCTCAATGGTCGCGGATTGGGCGCCGAACAGAAGAAAACCTTCTTCGGACTAACCTACGAAGGCAGCCAGTCAGTTCTCATTCTGGTATTGGAAAAGAAGCTATCGCTGCGGGTGATGAAAACACTGGTCAAGGATCTGGACCTGAACAATCACAGCCGTGGCGTGGTATTTACCCTGCCACTGGAACATATCGCCGGTATTGATCATCGCCAGATCGCGCAATTCGAACAACTGATCAAGAACGAAATCTGACCTACTCAGGAGCAACTGCCATGCTGGTCAAAGACATCATGAAATCCAACGTCGTTACCGTTTCGGCCTTCGCCACCGTCCGCGAGGGCATGCATATCATGCGCTTGCACGGCATCAAATCGCTGGTGGTCGATAAAGGTAACGAGCATGACGCCTACGGCCTGGTGACCTACAACGACATTCTGAAAACCATTGTTGCAGAAGAGGGCGATATAGATCTGATCAACGTTTACGACATCTGCACCAAGCCGGCACTGATTGTGTCTCGTGAGCTGGAAGTCAAATACGTTGCGCGGCTGATGGTGAATATGAACATTCATCGAATTCTGGTGACCAATGCCAATGAACTGGTGGGTATCATCACCATGAATGACATCGTCGGTGCGATTCTGGACCTGGCCGACGGCGTAGATTAAAGCGCAAAGGATCCTCCGCAGTTGAAAGCCCACGACGGCCTGGGCTTTCAACTATTTGGAAGGCTATTGGCGGCCTATATAACCTGGATTGAAAATAACCTTGTCGCCTTGGATATTATCAAAAATATCCCGTGCGGCGATGGCCGGATCTTCCCAATCAGCAGCCCGGTCGTTCTCGGGGTTAGCCAGCGGCCCTACTGAATGCTGACTGATTTTGGTGCGCATGCCGGCCGGTGCAGCGATAAATACCTTGATGTTATCCACCTTCAGTTCCTGCGCAGCACTTTGGAATAGCCCATGCAGTGCATGCTTGTTGCCGGCATAGTGGCCCAGACCGGGAGGTGCGGCACTCATGCCGAGAATCGATGACACATTGAGAATAGTCCCGCCGCCCTGCTTGCGCATGACCGGAATGACCCGCTGCGCCAGATCGGCGTAGGCCCAATAATTGACCTCGAACATATCTTTGGCCTGTTCCATATCCATCTGTTCAAGTGTTGCCAGATAGGAATACCCGGCATTGTTGAATAGATAATCGATACCGCCGAATGCTTCCATCGCCTCTTCAATCACCCTGGGGCGTTGCTCCGCCTGTGCCAGATCGACCTCGACAAACACCGCTTCGCCACCTTGACTGCGGATTTGTTCGGCCAGCGCTTCTGAAGCCTCAGGGCGCCGATCCACCAGCACCAGCTTCATGCCTTCAGACGCACCGAGCAGTGCCAGCTCGCGGCCCAGCCCATAGCTACTGCCGGTAATGACCGCTACCTTGCCGTCGAAAGCAGAATCCTGCGCGTGGGCCGGAAATGCCAGCACAGTAAACACCAGCATGACACTGGCGAGCCAGGCCGCCTGAAGCCGTGAACGACGGGCGAGAGAAGGTGAAATGACAGTAGTCATGGGGGTCTCCTGGAACAGTGCGTGTACCTTGACGAACGGATTGCCAACAGCGAGTGCCGACAGGTATTGCAGTAAATACAGGGCCGCCATCCTCAGGATACCGGCCCGAGGGCTTCAGACATCTTCCAGCTGTTTCGTTGCGGCCTTGCCACCTTTGGTTTTGACCCGACCCGCGGCCACATTGCGCATGAATTTCAAGGCGCCACGGGCATTGGAAAACTCATCCAGCATGACCGGATTGGGGAACGCCTTGGTCAGCCAGTGATGGAACACCACCGAGCCGCCGCCGGTGATGATGATCGCCCGGTAGATACCGATGGAGCCTAGCCGCGATTTCACGTTGTTGATGATCTTGGTCGCCACGGAAGAGGCCACATCGTCACGCAGCACTTCAAAATTGCGCATTTCACCGGCAAAAAAGGTCGAACCCGTTTCCAGCACTTCACTGACCAGGTTCGGCGGAATCTCGGTATCGTGGGAATTCTCGATCAGACCCAGATCGATCAGCTCCTGCTTGATCGCTTTCTCCAGCGAAAACTTCAGATCCAGCACACCGACTTTGTCAGTCCCGGAATAACTGTTATTGATGGTAATGCTGTCATCAACGATCAGGTTGACCACGTCGGTGGTGGAACCACCAATGTCGATAATGGCCACATCGCCCTTGGTGTACTTGGCAGCATCAGTGAACTCGCCCTGGTCATCCAGCACGAAATCGAAGAACGCTGATAACGCTTCGGAGTAGCAGTCCACTTGTGTGATATTCAGTTTGTCCTCGCTGCCAATCACCTCAACCGTGCCCCGGCTGCCATTAAAATTGGCAATAGTCGCCTGTTTGTTCTCAGTGATTTGTGCGCCTTGCTCAGAGAAATAGTCGCGAAATGACAGCGTTACCCCCAGGTGCAGCGGCTTGTTCAACAGCTTGGCCTTGCGCAACGCGTGAGTGACCAGCACGCGATTTTCCACTGACGCCGGGTAGTTGGCGTTACGCAGATTGATCGGCGAGCGCACCGAGGGTTTACAGGTGTAATCGACCCCATCCGCACGATAACGATCCACGGTTTCACCGCTGTTAGAACTCAGCCGGTCAGTACCGATGATGGTGGGGATCTTCAGCGTCTGAATCTTGCCCTCGGCATCCAGCCAGGCCAGCTTGTGATCTGCATAACCATTGTCATCGACAACCAGTGTCACTTCTCCCATCTCGCTCTCCTGTCCATGCAATATAAGGTGGTCGTTACATCACTCCCGGTTGCCGCAACCCTCCCCCGCCGACACACCTCCAACCATCAGGCCAGATCATTAGGGTCCAGTACTAGCAAAGCCGTCATGCTCCGACGAAATCCCTGGCAGTATGCCAGCCTCGTGTTAAAGGTGAAATATTTAAGCAGCCCACCCGCCGGACGGCCAAGGCAGCGGATCAGAAAAAACCAGTTGACGGCAAGATGGAACCTACCATATGGTAGGCTCATGGATACCAGAACCCAGATACTCAGCATCGCCTCGGACCTACTCCAGCGACAAACCGTCAACGGTTTCAGCCTGCAGGATGTCGCTGATCGGGTGGGGATTCGCAAAGCCAGTTTGTTCCATCATTACCGGAACAAGGAAGCCCTGGTGGCCGATGTACTGGAAAACAGCCTGAACGGCTTTCGACGGCGTATGGAAGGCATGCGCAACCAACCGGCCCAGCGCCAGTTGGAGGCGTTTCTGGATATTTACCAGCGGCATATCGGTGCAGGTAGCCGACTTTGTTCGGTCAGCGGCGTGACCGGGGACTGGGACCATCTGGGCGAAGAGCCCCGGCGTTGGGCCTTGGCGCTGCTCCACGAGCAATGTGGCTGGCTCGCGCACATTGCCGAGCTGGGTGGTTATGCGCGCAACACCGAAGAGGCGGACGCATGGGCCGAACAGGTCATGGTCAGAATTCAGGGAGCCATGCTGCTTTCCAGAGTGCAAAGTACCTCCTTGCCGTTGGAGCGCACTATTGCGCAGCTGCGCGCTGAATGCTTGGAAACCGGCACGATGGGTTAATCGTCAGCGCCCCAAACCCAGCCCATCCAGGGCTTTTTTTAACGACTGATAAGCTACCTATCGGTAGGTAGTTATGGAGAAATCAAATGAACAGCCAATCCGTCGGTCAGGTAATGCGTCTGAAGTTGGTTCACAGCTTGTCGTGGCTATTTCCCGAGCACTTCGCTGCTATCGGCACTCGCCTGTTTCTGCAACCCCAACGCGCCGCCCTGCCGAGCCGCTGGCAGACGGCATTTGCCGGATTTGATAAAACCGAGATCCTGGTTGGCGGTCTGCGCATACCCTTCTGGCGCAAAGGTAATGGCCCGCAAGTGTTGCTGGTACACGGTTGGGGGAATGACCACTTTGCGCTGGGCGGTTTCGTTCAGTCGCTGCTGGACCAGGGCTACGCGGTTGCCGCGCTGGACCTGCCGGCCCACGGCGAAGCAGATGGCCATATTGCCCCGCTGCCGCTCATGGCTCAGGCCATTGCTGCGGTGGGCAATGCCTTGGCTCCGCTGCACGCCGTGATTGCTCATTCGGTAGGCGCTGCCACCAGTGTCCTGGCTATGGAGGAATACAGTCTGAAGAGCAGTAAACTGGTTCTGATCGGCGCACCCCAGGCGGCGAAAAAGCAGGCGGTAGGCCAGGCTATGGCTAAAGGCTTGTCGGGTCGGGCGATAAAGCGCATGGAAAGGCAGATACAGACGCACCTGGATGCGCCGCTTGAGCACTTTCAGGTGGATCGCGGGCTGGGCATAATTGATTGCCAGGTGTTGCTGGTCCATGCACAGGATGACCGGGTGGTGCCAATACAGGCGGCGCAACGCAACGCCGCCGCCGCCGAGATCCGAACCCTCTGGCTCGATCAGGGCGGACACAACCGGCCCCTGGGGGATCCGCAGGTTATCGATTCGGTCATCGACTTTTTGACCATTCGCCGGCGCAGGAATCGCCATCCATCAGGGCTGCGCTATCAACATCGATTCGCCCAGGCCAGCGTTGCGCTAAACGCCGGCACAAGCCAGGCAGAACCGTCATGAATAGAAACGTACTGGTACTCACCGCTGCCACGTGCGCAGTGGGCACCCAAACTTTCGTGTTCGCCGGACTGCTGATCGAGCTAGCTGCCGATATGGGCATTTCCGTCGCGGTGGCCGGTTACCTCGCTGCCGCTTACGCCCTGACCTACGCTTTTACCGCGCCCTTTATTGCGCTGCGTACCCGCCAGTTGGAGCGGCGCAGGCTGTTGTGGGTTTCGTTATTGATACTTGGGGTGATCAACCTCGCCGCCGCCATGGCCAGCACCTTTACCGAACTGATCAGCCTGCGTATTTTGGCCGGCCTGGGTGCAACCTTGGTAACCCCGGTGGTGCCAGCCGTGGTCGCCAGCCTGCTACCGCCGGAGCGGCGCGGCCCGGCGTTGGCCATGGTTATGGGCGGCATGGTCTTGGCGTTCATGTTCGGCATGCCGCTGGGTAGTCTTATCGGCGCGCAATTCGGCTGGCGCTCGACGTTTATTCTGGCCGCGGCGCTGTGTCTCGGCGCTGCGCTGGCCATCCGTTTGGTACTGCCCCGCGTGACCAGTCAGGACCAGAGTGGCTGGCGCCTGTTAGCGCTGGGCTGGCTCCCGCCCGTACGGCGCCTGCTGATCATGACGCTGACCTCGTTCTGCGCGACCTTTTGTGTGGTGCCCTTTATCGCGCCGGTTATGAAAATCATCATCGGCAGCACCGAATGGGTCGCCTTTTCGCAGATGCTGGTCGGCGTGGGCGCGCTCTGCGGTGTCGTGATTGCTGGCAAGCTCGGCACGCCGAGCAATCCCGGCCGGGTACTCAAGCGTGCTTTCGTGATCGTCGCTGCCACGCAGATTCTGTACTCCCTATCGATGAACTGGCTGCCAGGTCAGGGCGTTATCAGTTGGCTCGGGCTGAGTTTCGCCGTGGTGTTCGGCGCCTCAGCACTGTTCTTTATGACCCCGCTGGTGCAGGCGCAACTGCTAGAGGCGGCGCCGCATGCCCGGCAGGTTACGTTGGCGCTGAACGGCTCGATGATGTTTCTCGGCCAAGGCGCCGGCGCAGCGCTCGGCGCCCAGGTAACCCAGGCGTTTTCCATGCCGATGATTGGTCTGGCCGGCGCCAGTATGGCGATGATCGGCTGGTATTGCGCGCGCCGGCTTCAAGCCAACCCGGTCAGCCTGCCCAGTCAAAGCGTCGCTTGAACGCTCTTAGCGGACGGCCTTGGGCAGCCCGAGAGAAATCAGCGCGGCTGTAGCAACAAACGCGCTGGAAACCCAGAGACAGGCTTCCAGCCCATACGCCTGATATACCCAACCTGACAGCAAGGTGCCTATCAAACGCCCTAGCGCGTTGGACATATAGTAAAAACCCACATCCAGTGACACACCGTCTGCCTGGGCGTAGGACACTATTAGATAACTGTGAAGCGACGAGTTGACCGCAAACAGCACGCCAAACAGCATCAGCCCGCCGAGCAATACCCACTGCGCATACAGACCAGCATACAGACCCAGCGCAATCGCGGCTGGCAACAACGCCAAAGCGGCGGCCCAACCAAAAGCGGCCCTGCCGCCGGGCACCTGCCCTGTCCCCTTGCCAGTGATTGAGGGCGCAACCGATTGCACGATGCCATAGCCGATAACCCAACACGCCATAAAGCCGCCGACCAGCCAAAAGTCCCAGCCGAATACACTACTGAGATACACCGGCAAGGCGATAACGAACCACACATCCCTTGCGCCGAATAGAAACATCCGCGCGCCAGACAGAATGTTGATCCGCCGACTTTTTGATAGCAATTCGCGAAACTTGGGTTTGGCCGTAGCCTTGCCCAAATCCTTTTTCAGCAGGAACAGACTTGCCAACCAGACGCCGGCCAACACCACGGCCATGACCAGCACCGCACCAGCAAAACCGAGCAGCGCCAGCAGGCCACCACCGAGAAAGAAACCGACACCCTTGAGCGCATTCTTTGACCCGGTCAACAGCGCCACCCAGCGATACAAGGCGCCCTGCTGGTTGTCCGGCAGCAACAGCTTGATCGAGCTCTTGGCGCTCATCTTGTTCAGATCTTTGGCCACGCCTGACATGGCCTGGGCTCCCATCACCCAGACCACCGTCAACCATTCGGCGGGGACCGTCAGCATCAGCAATGCGATCACCTGCAGCGCCAGGCCGATGTTCATAGTGCGATTCAGGCCAATACGCGCACCCAGATAGCCGCCCACCAGATTGGTGATCACACCAAAGATCTCGTAGAACAGAAACAGCGCGGCAATCTGCAGCGGGCTATAGCCCAGGCTGTAGAAATGCAGCACCACCAGCATGCGCAACGCGCCGTCGGTCAGCGTAAAGGCCCAGTAGTTGCCAGTGACCACCAGATACTGGCGAACATCCGGCGACAAGCGCGCGAGCATGCCCATGCTCAGCCAGCCTGACCGACCAGACGGGCCAGTTCGACTGTGCGATTGGCATAGCCCCACTCATTGTCATACCAGGCATAGATCTTCACCTGAGTGCCGTTGACCACCATGGTCGACAGCGCATCGATAATCGACGAACGCGGATCGGTGCGGTAATCGATGGATACCAACGGCCGCTCCTCGTAACCGAGGATATTCTTCAGCTCGCCCTCGGCGGCCGCTTTGAACCAGGCATTCAACTCTTCAACACTGGTAGGCTTTTCCACCTCGAATACACAGTCGGTTAGCGACGCATTGGCCAGCGGCACGCGCACCGCATGGCCGTTCAGCTTGCCGCGCAACTCCGGGAAAATTTCCGCAATCGCGCTGGCCGACCCGGTCGTGGTCGGGATCAGACTCATACCGCAGGCCCGCGCACGGCGCAGGTCCTTGTGCGGCTGATCGAGAATACTCTGGGTATTGGTCAGGTCGTGAATGGTGGTAATCGAGCCGTGCTTGATGCCGAGTTTTTCGTGCACGATCTTGACCACTGGTGCCAGGCAATTGGTCGTGCAGGACGCGGCCGTAACGATCCTGTGCCGTGCGGGATCGAACAGATGCTGATTGACCCCCATCACCACATTCAAGGCTTCAGACTCCTTGACTGGCGCACTGACCACCACGCGCTTCACGCCCTGGTCTAGATAGGCCTGTAACGCCTTGACGGTTTTATTGACGCCACTAGCCTCGATCACCAGGTCGCAGGCCGACCAATCGGTATCAGCAATCGCCTTGTTCTGAGTCAGCGCAATGTGTCGATCGCCAATCGTTAGCGCGCCCTCAACATGACCTGCTTCATGCTGCCAGCGACCGTGAACCGAATCGAAATTGAGCAAATGCGCATGGGTAGTGGCGTCGCCGGCCGGATCGTTGATTTGCACGAACTCCAGCTCCGGCCAATCCCAGGCAGCACGCACCAGTAACTTGCCGATACGACCAAAGCCGTTAATTCCTACCTTGATAGTCATGTCGATCTCCTGAATACATTACATAGATAGCCTGCAGGCCAGTTCAACAGCTTAGAGCTGTTTCAGATACTGCGTTGACTGACGCGCTCGGACAGTGCCGCAGCCGACTCGCGACGTTCGGAATAACGGTCCACCAGATAATCCGATTGTTCACGCAATATCAGGGTGAATTTCATCAGTTCTTCCACCACATCGACAACCCGGTCGTAATACGCCGAAGGCTTCATACGGCCATGTTCAAATTCGAGAAAGGCCTTGGGTACCGAGGACTGATTGGGTATGCACACCATACGCATCCAGCGGCCCAATACGCGCAACTGGTTGACTACATTAAACGATTGCGAGCCCCCACAGACCTGCATCACCGCCAGCGTTTTGCCCTGCGTGGGCCGCACTGCGCCCATGGCCAGTGGCACCCAGTCGATCTGCGACTTGAACACACCGGTCATCGCCCCATGCCGTTCCGGCGAGCACCACACCTGGCCTTCGGACCATTGCATCCACTCGCGCAGCTGCTGAACCTTCGGATGATCGTCTGGCGCATCATCCGGCATGGGCAGGCCAGAAGGGTCGAATATGCGCGTTTCCGCTCCCAAATGCTGCAGCAGGCGCGCGGCCTCCTCAACTAGCAGGCGGCTGAACGATGTCGGTCGGTTGGATCCGTATAACAGCAAGATACGCGGCGGATGTTGCAGTTTGGGCGCTCGACCAAGCAGGTCGAGATCGGGCGCTGGCAACCGACCTGGGTCCAGTGCGGGAAGATCATCATTCATCTTTGTATTCCTTAGCGATCAGCAGCAGGCTGACTGACGTAGCGGGCGATCGCCCATAGCATTGAGCTGGCGCTGGTTAGCACCTAGCCAGGCAACGTTGGCCTGCAGCGTGCTTTGCAGTACCTGCGTGACCCACTCTGGCAAACGCTCGGACAAGCTGTAATAGACCCACTGCCCTTGCCGACGGTCCTGCAGTAGGCCGCACTGACGCAATGCCGCCAAATGCCTGGAGATTTTCGGCTGGCTGGCGCCTAGTGCGCAGGTTAGCTCGCACACACACAACTCGCCCTCGCGGGAGATCAACAGCATCACCCGCAAACGCGTTTCGTCGGCGAGACATTTGAAGACGTTAATAGGCACCAGCTGCATCGGTGAAAACTCCGTTTTGATTCCAATAAACCATATATGAAAATACGGATATATGGAATGGCGAATATAAGGCGTGGCGACGTGGATTGTATGCTGGTACGGCCGATAGCGGTCGTTGAGCTGGCTTGGATTCCCGCCTGCGCAGGCATGACCGACAAGAGAGGGACCACCGAGCCAAACCTGCTACTGGGCGGAGATGGGGCACAGACTGAAAGGAGTATCACCAGACGCCGGGCATATAGGCCAGCGGCGCCAAACCGCCTGCTTCAGATCAGCAATAGCGTCGCCAGGCCGAGGAAGGCAAAGAACCCGACCACATCGGTAACAGTGGTCAGGATCACGCCGCCAGCCAGCGCCGGATCAATGCCAAAGCGGCGCAAGATCAAGGGTATGGTCAAACCGGCCAGCGCGGCGCACAACAAATTAAGCAAGATCGCCGCTGCAATGATGCCACCAATCTTCCAGCTGCCAAACCACAGCACCGCCAGCGCGGCGACCACCACCGACCAGAGCAAGCCGTTAAGCAGGCCGATACCCATTTCCTTGACCAGCAGTGCCTTGGCATTACCTCCTTCAACCTGCCCAAGGGCCAAACCGCGAATCACCAGCGTCAAGGTCTGGCTACCGGCGATGCCGCCCATGCTGGCGACGATCGGCATCAGTACCGCCAGCGCCACGATTTGCTCTAATGTGCCTTGAAACTGGCCGATGACCCAGGCGGCCAGAAAAGCGGTGACCAGATTGATACCCAGCCACACGGAACGCCGGCGGGTGCTGGTCAGAATAGGCGCGAACATATCGGCCTCATCATCCAGACCTGCCATGTTCATGATCGCTCGGTCGGAATCCTCACGAATGATGTCCATCACGTCATCCACGGTAATACGCCCGAGCAGCTCACCCTGCTCATTAGTCACCGCGGCAGACAGCATATCCAGATCTTCAAATCGCCTGGCAACTTCCTGGCTGGTCAGTTCTACGTCGAGCGGTTTGAAATCCGCATCCATCACCTCGCTCACTCTGGCTTCCGGCGAACTAGTGACCAAGCGGCTCAGACGCAAAACACCTTGGTAGCGATTCTTGCGATCGACCACCATGACCTTGTCGGTGTGGTCGGGCAGATCTTCCAGCAGCCGCAAATAACGCAAAATCGAACCGACCTTGACCTCCGCGCGCACGGAAATATGGTCGGTATTCATCAGTCCGCCAGCACTGTCTTCCGGGTAGGAAAGCATGGCCACCAGTTGCTGCCGTTTGATCTCGTCCATAGACAGCAACAACTGCCGACCCGAGCCCTTGGGCAGCGCCTGAATCAGGTCGACCAGATCATCCAGATCCAGTTTGCGCGCGGCCGCGACCAGCTCATCTTCATCCATTTCCAGTGCAAGATTGGCCCGCACCTCGTCATGCAGATGCACCAACACCTTGCCGGCCCGCTCGTTATCCAGCGTCTCCCATACCGCGCTGCGCTCCTCCGGTGGCAGGGCTTCCAGCAAGCCCGCGGCCTTGGCTGGATGCATATGCCGGAAGACCTTGCCGATGCGTTTGAACTTGCCCGCCTCAAGCGCCTCGCGCACATTGCCGATATGGGTGAAGACATGCTCACCCTCTTCACCCAGCTCCGCCTCAACCCCCTCCTCTTCGGAGTCACGGTGCAGCATGGCTGCCAGTTGCGGATCAAGGTGACGCAAAACGGCCTGTTCTTGATCATCCGCAATCTGCTGCCATACAGCATGGCGCTGCTCCTGATCCAGTGCTTCAAGCAAGCTGGCCAGCTTGCCCGGATGCATGGCACGCGTCAGCTTGCGCAGCTTCTTGCGCTTGCCTCGGGCAAGCGCATCTAGCACGGCATCCTGTGCGGTATGAACGTTGCGTGTACTGTCTTCACTACTCAAGAATACGTCTCCTGACCGGCCGGATTAAGAGTTACAGCAAACAGCGCTGAGACGCAGCCGGTGCGCTGCAAAGCACTTTCTGGTTGCCTGAACCAAGTTCAGCGGCGACCAGCCACAGCATACTGCAAGCCTCAGGGCCAAGTGGAGATTTGTCACACCTCGCCCACACATTAAGCACATCATCAACCCACATAGACCCACGACACTGCCTGCACACACCACAAGAGGCACCTGTCATGCGCAACCTAACCGGATGGCTATTGGTACTAGGCTCACTGCTGGCCAACAGTGTTCTAGCTAACACCCCGCCCAGCACCCCCGCCAGCCTGAACAGCTGGCTCAATCACAGCGAAACCGGCACCCTGATGGTCCGCCATGACGCCGATAGCGACTGGTACCCTGCGCTACTGCTGGGCACTGAAGTGGATATTCAGATCAGCGGCCCCGTTGCGCGCATTACCCTGCAGCAGCATTTCAGCAACAGCCTGAATATGACTGCCGAGGGCGTCTACGCGTTCCCGCTCTCCGAGCGTTCCGCCGTACACGGCATGCAGATGCAGGTTGGCCAGCGGCGCATCGTTGGTGCCATACACGAGAAAGCCGAAGCCCGGCAGATCTATCAGCAGGCCCTGAGCAGCGGTCAGCGCGCCGGACTGATAGAACAGCGCCGCCCCAACCTGTTCAGCACTTCGGTGGCCAATATCCCCGCGGCAGAGTCCATCAGTGTCACCTTGGAGTACACCGAACTGCTGGTCCCGGATGGCAATCGCTTTTCCCTTCGTCTGCCGCTGACCATGACGCCGCGCTTCAATCCGCTGGCTGAACCGTCCGATGCAGAAGGCGCGCAGAGCCAGCAGCAGGACCCATCACCCGAAGGCCGCATCCTGGCCAATGAGCACCTGCCGGCGCAATCACACCAGGTGATGATCTCGACTTACCTGGATGCCGGACAGCAGCTGCAAAGCCTGAACAGCCCCAGCCATACCGTTAAAAGCGAATACGACGGCCGCGGCTACCGCCTGGTGTTGCCAGCGGAGCAGGTACCCATGGATCGCGACTTTGTTCTCGACTGGCAACTACAGACCGAGCTGACCAGTACCGCCAGCGTATTTTCCGAAATCATTGACGGCGACAACCATGCACTGGTGATGCTGATGCCCGGCGACCTGGCCAGTGATAACGAGCGTATGCCGCGGGAAGTGATCATGGTGGTCGATACTTCTGGCTCCATGGCCGGTGAGCGCATGCGCCAAGCGCGCGAGAGCCTGATCTACGCCCTGGAGCGGTTGCAGCCGGAAGACCGTTTCAACGTACTGGAATTCAATACCCACCATCGCCTGCTGTTCCGCGACCTGGTCGCCGCCGACGAGGAAAATATCATTCAGGCCCGCCAATGGGTAAGGGAGCTGAGGGGCGACGGCGGGACCAACATGCTGCCAGTGCTGCACGACGCCATGGCCTTCCCGCATGACTCCGACTACCTGCGCCAGATCATTTTCATCACCGACGGTTCGGTCAGCAATGAAGCCGCCATTCTCGACATGATCGACCGTCAGATTCACCGCGCCCGCCTGTTCACCGTGGGAATAGGTGCTGCGCCAAACAGCTATCTTTTGCGCAAGGCCGCAGAAATGGGTCGCGGCGGTTACAGCTACATCGCCCATTCGCATGAAGTCGAGCAGCAGATGGCCCGGCTCTTCGAGAAACTGGAGCGCCCGGTACTCACCGACCTGCGCATCGAGTTGCCCGACGGTATCACTGCCGACTACTGGCCTGAGCAACTACCCGACCTGTATGCCGGTCAGCCGCTGATCGTGGCCATGCGCCTGAACCAGATGCCTGCACACATCACCCTGCACGGCAAGCAACCGGAGCCCTGGCAGCAGCGCCTGACCCTGCCCTTGCATCACCAGCACCCTGGTGCCGCGACGCTCTGGGCCAGACAGAAGATAGAGGTACTGATGGATCGCCTGAGCCGTGGCGAGAGCGAAGCACAGGTACGCGAAGACGTGCTCGAGGTCGCACTCAAACACCGCCTGCTAAGCCGCTATACCAGCTTTGTCGCGGTTGACCAGCAAGTGGTACGCAATCCGCAGGATCCATTGCACAGCCAGGAGCTGGGTAACCGCAACCCAGTGGATCACCAGATGAGCCATGCCTATCCGCAAACCTCCCTGGGCCTGCGCCGGTACTGGATGCTGGCGCTGCTCCTGGCCCTGCTGGCACTGGTGCTGCTACCCAGGCAGCGGAGCCTGGCATGAGATCGATCAGCACACGTCTGCGCTGGCTGGCAGCAATAGTGCTGCTGGCAAGTGCCGGTGGGCTGGCCGGCCAAGCCCTCTGGCTGCAGGCCAAGGCCGAGTTGGCGCAGTTGCTGATCAGCCGAGCCTGGACGGCCAGCCTGGCATCAGGCGAGCCGGTGCGGCCCTGGCCCTGGGCCGATACCTGGCCAGTGGCTCGACTCACCGACCCCGACGGCGGCATGCACTATGTACTCGCCAGCACCAGTGGCGAGGCGCTGGCCTTCGGCCCGGGCCACCACCCGGCCAGCGCCGCACCGGGGGAGACAGCCACTGTAGTGCTGGCCGGTCATCAGGACAGTCACTTCGCCTTTCTCGAGCACTTGCAAGCGGATCAGGACCTGCAAGTGCAGACCATGCAGGGCAAGCTGTTCAACTACCGGGTAGCCGATACCCGCGTGGTCGACAGCCGCAAGGAGGCGATGCAGTTCCACCAGGGTGTGGCCGAGCTGCGCCTGGTCACCTGCTATCCCTTTGGCGCGCTGACCAGCGGCGGCCCGCTACGCTATGTGGTCAACGCCTGGCTGGAGCCCACAGAATGATTGCGCCAACCCTGGCAAAGCCGCCACAATCGCCCCAGACAGACACGGAAGCGGGCGCCATGGGTGAACGGATACTGATTATCGAAGACGAAGCAGCGATCGCCGATGCCCTGCTCTACGCGCTGGGCAGCGAGGGCTTCGAGGTACACTGGTGCGCCCTGGCGCATGACGGACTGCAGTGGCTGCAGCAGCAGCCGGTGGATTTCGTGGTACTGGATGTCGGCCTGCCGGATATCAGCGGTTTTGAGCTATGCCGGCAGATCCGCCAGTTTTCCAGCGTACCGGTGATGTTCCTGACCGCGCGCAAGGAGGAAGTCGACCGTATCGTTGGCCTTGAGATTGGCGCCGATGACTACGTGGTGAAACCCTTCAGCCCACGGGAAATCTCCGCCCGGGTACGGGCCATACTGCGGCGCGCACGACCATCGCCCGATATTCCGCAGGCATCTGCATCCAGCTCTGCCTTTCTGCATGATCCACAGCGCCGCCGCATTCGCTATCGCGATCACTGGCTGGACCTGACCCGTTACGAATACCTGATTCTCAGCACTCTGCTGAAACACCCGGAACATGTGATGAGCCGCAGCCAATTGATGGACTCGGCCTGGGAAGATCCGGCCGCCAGTTTTGACCGGGCAGTGGATACCCATATCAAGGGCATCCGTGCCAAGCTGAAGAAAATCACCCCGAATACCGATCCGATCATTACCCACAGGGGCCTGGGCTACAGCATCGATCTGCAGGACGGGAGCTCGTCGCGGTGAGCCTGGGCGTCAGAGTCTTCGCCGCCTGGTTTCTGCTGGCCGGTATCGGCACCTTGCTGTTCTACAATAGCGTCATCAATCAATTGCCCTCCTCGATGCGCCAGGCCAGTGAGGAAGTGCTGGTCGACAGTAGCAACCTGCTTGCCGAAGTTGCAGCCCTGCACTGGGAAACCGGTTTCGCACCGGGCAGCCCTTTCAGTGAAGCACTGGAAGCCTATCGGCAGCGGCAACTGGAAGCGCTGATCTGGTCGCGCGAAAAGACCCGCCCGGAACTGCAGCTCTACATCACTGATCACAACGGCCTGGTGCTCTACCACAGCGAAGCGGCGTTGATCGGTGAAGACTTTTCCACCTGGCGCGATGTAACCCTGACCCTGCAAGGAGAGTACGGCGCGCGCACCACGCGCACCGACCTGGAGGATCAAACCACCAGTTTCATGTACGTGGCCGCGCCGATTTACGCCAACGACCGCCTGCTCGGGGTGCTCAGCCTCGGCCAGCCCACCGCCAGTCTGCAGCCCTTCATTACCCTGGCCAATGCACACTTCTGGCAGCGCGGGGGTTTGATTCTGCTGGCCGCCCTGCTGTTAGGCGGCACCATGTCGATCTGGCTCACGCGCTCGATCAGGCGTTTGGTCAACTATGTAGAACGGGTGCGCGGGGGCGAGCGTGTTGCCCTACCGGTGCTTGGTGAGCGGGAGCTGGATCGTCTGGCCCGGGCTACCGAGGCCATGCGCGCAGAAATCGACGGCAAGGCCTATGTGGAAAACTACGTGCATACCCTCACCCACGAGATGAAGTCACCGCTATCCGCCATCCGCGGCGCTGCTGAACTGCTGCAAGAGGGTGATCTGCCAGCCGAGGCGCGGCAACGCTTCACCCAAAATATCGAGATGGAAACGGCGCGCATGCAGCGCCTGATCGACCGTCTGCTGTCACTCGCGAGCGTGGAAAAGCGCCAGCACCTGGACAGCCCGGAGACCATTGATCTGGCAACGTTGGTCGATACCGAGCTCAGCGCCAAGCAGAGTCAGGCACTGCGCAAGCAACTGACCCTGAGCCAGCAGGTGGAGCCCGGGTTGACGGTCGAAGGCGAGTCTTTCCTGCTCGAACAGGCCCTGAGCAACCTGCTCGACAACGCCATCGATTTCAGTCTGCCCGGTGGACAGGTCAGCGTGCAGGCGAGCGCAAAGGCGGAGCAGATTCTGCTGAGCGTCAGCAACGACGGCCCGGCCGTGCCGGACTATGCCCTGGAGCGGGTGTTCGAACGCTTTTACTCGCTATCACGTCCGGACGGCCAGCGCAAAAGCACCGGCCTGGGCCTGAGTCTGGTCAGTGAGGTAGCGCAACTGCACCGCGGCAGCGTCAAACTGCTGAATATTCCCGGGCAAGGGGTAAGAGCGGAATTGTTGTTACCACACAGCTATAGCTAAGGGGCTGCCGCACCGGGATGGTACGGCAGCCGCTCTGGCTTCAGTCTTCGTAGGCTTCGATCGGCGGGCAGGCGCAGAACAGGTTGCGGTCACCGTAGACGTTGTCGATACGGTTCACGCTAGGCCAGAACTTGTTCGCCGCCACCCATGACTGCGGAAACACCGCCTCCTGCCGCGAATAACCACGTTCCCACTCGCCGGTAATGTCTGCAAGAGTGTGTGGCGCGTTATGCAGGGGATTATCCTCTGCACTCCACTCGCCTTTCTCGACCCGGCTGATTTCACCGCGAATAGTCAGCATGGCATCGACGAAACGGTCGAGTTCAGCTTTGGATTCGCTCTCGGTCGGCTCGATCATCAAGGTGCCCGATACCGGGAAGGACATGGTCGGCGCATGGAAGCCAAAATCCATCAGACGCTTGGCCACGTCTTCCTCACTGATGCCGGAAGCCGCTTTCAGCGGACGGATGTCGATGATGCATTCGTGCGCGACCCGGCCATTACGCCCGCTGTACAGCACCGGATAGGCCTCACCCAAGCGCTTGGCCAGGTAGTTGGCATTCAGGATTGCCACCTCGGTAGCCTGACGCAGACCCTGCGCGCCCATCAGTGCGATATAGGTCCAACTGATCGGCAGAATACTCGCACTGCCCCAGGGCGCTGCGCTGACCGCGCCGTTCTCTTCATTCGGGCCATCCAAAGGCACCACCGGGTGGTTGGCGACATAAGGTGCCAGGTGCGCCTTGACACCAATCGGGCCCATGCCCGGGCCGCCACCGCCGTGTGGAATGCAGAAGGTCTTGTGCAGGTTCATGTGCGACACATCGGCACCAATATCCGCCGGACGGGTCAGTGCTACCTGAGCGTTCAGGTTGGCGCCGTCCATATATACCTGGCCACCGTTCTGGTGAATAATGTCGCAGATCTCGCGAATACCCTCTTCATACACACCATGGGTGGACGGGTAGGTAATCATCAGACACGCCAGGTTGGCTGCATTGTCTTCAGCCTTCTGACGCAGATCTTCGGTGTCTACGTTGCCCTGATCATCGCAGCTGACCAGCACCACGCGCATACTGGCCATCATCGCCGAGGCAGGATTGGTACCGTGCGCCGAAGTCGGGATCAGACAGACATTGCGATGCTCGTCGCCATTGGCTTCATGGAACTTACGGATCGCCAGCAGGCCAGCATACTCGCCCTGCGCGCCAGAGTTGGGCTGCATGCAGATGGCGTCAAAGCCGGTGATCTCGCGCAGCATGGTCTCCAATTCATCGATCATGATCTTGTAACCGGCGGCCTGGGCCAGCGGCGCAAAGGGATGCAGCTGGCCAAATTCGGGCCAGGTGATCGGGATCATTTCGGTGGTGGCGTTGAGCTTCATGGTGCAGGAGCCGAGCGGAATCATCGCGTGATTGAGCGCCAGATCCTTGTTCTCCAACGACTTGATGTAGCGCAGCATCTCGGTTTCCGAGTGATAGCTGTTAAACACCGGGTGCGTCAGAAACGCCGACTGCCGACGCAGCGCTGCGGGAATACCCAGGCCAGAAGCAGCTACCTGGTCGTCCAGCGCAGCCAGATCCTGGCTCTGATTGTCGCCGGTAAAACAGGCTAGCAGCGCCTCCACGGTTTTGCGGGTGCTGGTCTCGTCCAGGCTGACACCCAAGTGATCGGCGTCAATCAGGCGCAGGTTGATACGCGCATTGCGAGCGCGCTCGACAATCTCGGCTGCGTTACCCGGCACCTTGAAGGTCAGGGTGTCGAAGAAATTCTGATTCTGCCGACTGATACCGCGATTTTCCAGTGCGGTCGCTAGTATGGCGGTCAGACGCTGGATACGCTGGGCGATGGTCTTCAGACCTTCCGGGCCGTGATACACCGCATAGAAACTAGCGATGTTGGCCAGCAGCACCTGTGCGGTACAAATGTTCGAGTTGGCCTTCTCACGACGGATATGCTGTTCACGGGTCTGCAGCGCCATGCGCAGCGCGCGATTACCGCGGGTGTCGATCGACACACCAATGATGCGCCCAGGCATCGCGCGTTTGTAGGCATCACGGGTAGCGAAGTAGGCCGCGTGCGGCCCGCCATAACCCATGGGTACGCCAAAGCGCTGCGCCGATCCGAAGACCACATCCGCACCCAGCTCGCCGGGCGGAGTCAGCAACACCAGGCTGAGCAGATCAGCCGCGACACAGGCCAAGCCGTTCTGTGCATGAACGCTATCGATCAACGGTTTGAGGTCGCGAATTTCGCCCCAGGTATTGGGATACTGAAACAGTGCACCAAAGACGTCATGCTGCCCCAGGTCTGCTACATCATCGACAACCACATCAAAACCGAAGGCGTCGGCACGGGTCTTGACCACGGAGATGGTCTGCGGATGACAATCCTGGTCGATAAAGAACAGGTTGCTCTTACTCTTGGCCACACGCTTGGCCAAGGCCATGGCTTCAGCGGCGGCGGTAGCTTCGTCCAGCAGCGACGCGCTAGCCAGCTCCATGCCGGTCAAATCAATCGATACCTGCTGGAAGTTCAGCAACGACTCCAACCGGCCTTGAGCAATCTCCGGCTGATACGGCGTATAGGCGGTATACCAACCCGGATTTTCCAGCACGTTGCGCAGGATAACCGTGGGGGTCAGGGTGCCGTGGTAACCCATGCCGATGCAGGAGGTGTAGATTTCGTTCTTGCTGGCCACGCCCTTGAGGTACCCCAATACTTCCGCTTCGCTGCGCGGCGCCTGCAGATTCAGCAGGTCTTTGCGCAGGATGCTGTGCGGCACGGTCTGGTTGATCAGCGCATCCAGCGATTCGACACCCAGGGTGTCGAGCATGGCCTGCTGCTCTGCGGCATCCGGGCCGATATGGCGGCGCAGGAAGGCATCGGTCTGTTCCAGATCGGTAAGGCTTGGGGTACGGCTCATGGGGGGCACCTGTTGAAAATAAAAACTTTGTTTATCGTGTCTGCCGAGGTGGCGTGTCTGCGTGGTACTGCGATGTCAGACTCGCCGTGAATACATCCCTGTAGGCTCATCGATGGCGTCCATGCCATCGACGGTCTGCCATCGCAGTACCACGCGACCAGCTCGTAGCAGCTTGCTGAAGAGTCACTCAAACACTGATTGCACACCGAGGCCAACGAGCGTCGTTGAGTTCGGCCTGTTTCGGACCGTCGGTGCCCTGGGCGAAAAACGCTCCTGCATATTCGCCACTTCCGCCATCCCTGGCGGTCGGACTAGCACCGCCGAGCCCACATGGATGTGCTTGTAGCGTGTCCGGAACAGGCCGAACTCAACGGCGCCAGCGCCACACCCGAATCAATCAGTGTTTGCACACCTAAACGCGCGTCAATCACAGCAATCAGATAGACGCACCATAGGCATCAGCGTCCATCAGCTTGTCCAGCTCGCTAGTGTCAGACGGTTTGATCTTGAAGAACCAGGCGCCCTCATAGGGCTCGCTGTTAACCAACTCCGGGCCGTCGGCCAGCGCTTCGTTGACCGCAACCACTTCACCGCTGACCGGGGCATAGATGTCCGAGGCGGCTTTCACCGACTCAACCACGGCGCACTCTTCACCGGCGCTGACGGTACGGCCGACATCGGGCAGCTCAACGAAGACCACATCACCCAGCAAGTCCTGGGCATGGTCGGTAATACCGATGGTCACGGTGCCATCAGCTTCCTGACGGGTCCATTCATGACTGGCAGCGTAACGCAAATCAGCGGGGATATTGCTCATGGGACGATCCTCAACAGAAAAGGGAAAACTTATTCGAATACAGCCTGGCCGTGACGCACAAAGCCGGGTTTGACCACCCGTACGTCCAGCAATTTACCGCGAATCTCGACCTGTGCCTTGTCACCAGTGGTGCGTGGCACTCTAGCCAGGGCGATGGAGCAATTCAGGGTGGGAGAGAAACTGCCGCTGGTAATTTCGCCCTCGCCAACACCCTCGACAATGACTTTCTGGTGGCCGCGCAAGACTGCGCGCTCTTTCATCACCAGACCCACCAACTTGGGCTGATCGGCTGCTTCGCGCTGCGCTTCCAGTGCCTTGCGGCCGATGAAATCACGTTCGGCCGGCTCCCAGGCGATGGTCCAGGCCATGTTCGCCGCCAGGGGGGAAATATTTTCATCCATATCGGAACCGTAGAGGTTCATACCGGCTTCCAGACGCAAGGTGTCACGCGCGCCAAGGCCGCAGGGCTTGCAGCCAGCGGCGAGCAGCCCGTTCCACAACTCCGGCGCTTGGTCAGCGGGCAATATGATTTCCAGCCCGTCTTCTCCGGTGTAGCCGGTACGACCGATAAACCAGTCATCGCTGGCCAAACCCTGGAAAGGTTTGAGATCGTTGATCAGTGCGGCGCGCTGGTCACTGACCACAGTGGCCGCAACCTCCCGTGCGCGCGGCCCCTGGACGGCAAGCATTGCCAGGTCCGAGCGTTCGACCAGCTTGACGGCGAAACTGTCAGCCTGGAGATTCATCCACGCCAGATCCTTGTCACGGGTGGCTGCATTGACCACCAAACGATAGCCGTTGTCTTCGAGGTAGACGATCAGATCGTCGATCACACCGCCCTGCTCATTGAGCATGCCGCTATACAGCGCCCTGCCTGCAGTCTTCAGGCGCGCCACATCATTGGCCAGCAAATGCTGCAGAAAATCTTTGGCTTCACTACCGGTCACATCAACCACAGTCATGTGCGAAACGTCGAACATACCCACGTCACGGCGCACCTGATGATGTTCTTCCATCTGTGAACCATAGTGAAGGGGCATATCCCAGCCGCCGAAATCGACCATTTTGGCCCCGCAGGCCAGATGTTGATCATAGAGGGGAGTGCGCGAACCCATGCGGTCGTCCTTCAATATTGAGGGGGAGTGTTGGGTGTGGATTGTAGCCATAAACGCGGCTCTTTTGCAGCTTTTGCCCCAGATTCAGCGTCGCGCTGACCGGCGGATCAACACAATCACCGGAATCAAGCCCACCAGCACCAGCGTCAGCGCCGGTAGCGAAGCTCTGGCCCAGTCGCCTTCGGCCGTTAATCCGTGTATACGAACCGCCAAAGTATCCCAGCCGAATGGCCGCATCAGCAATGTAGCGGGCATTTCCTTGAGCACATCGACGAACACTAGCAGGGCAGCACTGAGAATACCCGGCAACAACAGCGGCAGATAAATGCGGGTGAACACCCGCCAGCCTGATTGCCCCAAGCTTTGTGCCGCTTCGGGTAGCGACGGTCTGATGCGTGCCAGGGACGTGTCAAGCGGCCCGTAGGCCACTGCCATAAAGCGAATCAGGTAAGCCAGTAGCAGAGCAAAAAGACTGCCCAACAACAGCGGAGACGGCTGCTCCTCACCCAACCAGCGGCGCAAGGGGATCAACAGCTGATTGTCCGCCAGGCTAAAGGCGAACATGATCGCCACCGCCAGCACCGAACCCGGCAATGCGTAACCCAGATTAGCCACAGCCACGGCGCTGCGTACCCTGCGGATAGGCTGAAAACGTTTGGCCAACACCAACAAGATACCCAGGGTCACGGTCATCAACGCCGCCATGCCGCCTAGTAGCAGGGTGTTCTGGATCAGCGACCAATAGCGACTATCCAGATCGTTCAAACCGCTGCGCATCAGCCAATAGGCAAGTTGGGTCACCGGGATGATAAAGGCAATGGACAGCACCAGCAGACAATAGCCAGTCGCCAGCCACGCCCTGACGCCCCGCAGCCGGTATATAGCGCCCTGGCGAGGCCGATCAATGCCAGGAAAGCGCTTGCTACCCTGCGCGCGGCGCTCGGCAAACAGCGCCAGGAAAACGAATAACAACAATACGCTGGCCAGTTGGGTCGCGGTTTGCAGGCTATAGAAACCGTACCAGGTTTTGTAGATCGCAGTGGTGAACGTATCGTAATTGAACGCCGATACAGCACCGAAATCCGCCAGGGTTTCCATCACAGCCAGAGCGGTTCCGGCACCAATGGCAGGCCGAGCCATAGGCAATGCCACGCGCCAAAAGCCCTGCCAGGGCGTCTGCCCGAGAATCCGCGAGGCTTCCATCAAGCCCTTGCCCTGGGCCATGAAGGCGCTGCGGGCGAGCAGGTAAACATAGGGGTAGAACACCAGCACCAGCACGCAAATTACACCGCCGGTGGAGCGTATCGAGAACATGCGAAAATCGCTGCCCAGCCAACCGCGCAGCAAGGTCTGCACCGGACCGGCGAAATCCAGCACGCCAATCATCACGAACGCCAGCACATAGGCGGGTATCGCAAAGGGCAGCATGAGTGCCCAGTCAAGCCAGCGCCGCCCGGGAAACTCGCAAAGACTGATCAACCAGGCCAGGCTCACGCCGAGGATCAGCACACCGATGATCACGCCAACCACTAGCGTCAGGGTGTTGCCGATCAGGCGGAACAACTGGGTTTGCAGCAGGTGCGACCAGATATGGGTGTCGACCGACTGCCAACTCAGCAACAGCACCAACAGTGGCATCACCACCAGCGCAGCGGATAAGTAGGCAACCCAGCGCCAGCGGGGCATGGTGGACATCAGGCGTTGGGGCACAACCACTCCTGTTGGCTTGAGAGTCGATACTCGGAAACGGACACGCCCGGCTCAAGACCGGGCGTGCAGTATATCGACAAACGCCATTCAAGGCTCATCCGTAACGCATTTCGCAGAGCAAATCCGCTACGGGTCGCCAGCGGGATATCAGTCCCAGCGCTCGCGGTCCATCAACATGATCGCTTCCGGCTGACGGCGGCCGGCCACTTCAACGTTGATCGTGTCTTTCTTGAAATCGCCCCAGGCTGCGACTTCATCAGACGGCTTGACCGATTCATTGGCGGGGAATTCCTGGTTCACGTCGGCAAAGATGCGCTGCGCTTGCGGGGTGGTCATCCACTCCAGAAACTTGATAGCTTCTTCCGGCTGTTTGGAATGCTTGGTTACACCAGCACCGGAGATATTCACGTGCACGCCGCGATCATCCTGGTTTGGCCAGAACAGTGCCGCTTTGACATCCGGCTTGTCCTTTTGCAGGCGCCCGAAATAATAGGTATTGACGATGCCCACATCACACTGACCGGCGTCGATCGCCTCCATGAGCGAGGTATCGTTGGCAAATACCGGCGTCGCCAAGTTCGCCACCCAGCCCTTGACCACTTCTGTGGTGCGCTCTTCGCCCAGGGTTTCGAGCATGGTTGCAGTGAGAGACTGATTATAGACCTTCTTCGAAGTACGCAGGCACAGGCGACCTTTCCACTCGTCATCAGCCAGCGCCTCATAGGTGCTCAGATCCGAGGGATCAACCCGCTCAGTGGAGTAGACGATGGTCCGCGCGCGCAGTGACAAACCCGTCCACTGGCCACTTTCGGCACGATACTGGGCGGGGATATTACCTTTGATCACATCCGAGTCCACCGCGCGGAACAGCCCCATTTCCTCGGCCTGCCACAGGTTGCCTGCGTCGACAGTGATAAACATGTCCGCCGGCGTATTAACGCCCTCGGCACGTAAGCGGGCCATTAGAGGCGCTTCGCTGTCGGTAATATAGTTGATTTTGATCCCGGTCTTTTCGGTATAAAGCTCGAAAACCGGCTTGATCAGATGTTCCTGGCGGGAAGAATACACTACCAGTTCCTTAGCCTGGGCGACGCTGGTAAAGGCAGTCATCGCCAGACTCATGGCAGCTATGGAGCGGATAAAGGACATGTTCAAGCCTCAGATTATTAAACCGAGACAAGATGATAATGATTAGGATTTAGTTTAGCAACGTTGATTTAGTCTGTTTCCGCATACGGGTCAGGGCTGCGCGCCAAGGAAGGTAGCCGGCCCTCCAGACCCATAGCTCTGCGCATGACTATCGATTTCAGTGGCGCCTGCTGATCCAACCACTGCATCCCCGCATTGCGCAGCCAGCGCAGCGGTAGCGCATCAGCATGAAAAAGACGCTCGAAACCCTCCATCGCCGCCATCATGCCCAGATTGGCACCCATCCGGCGCCGCTCATAGCGCTGCAATACCGCCAGATCGGACAAGGTTTCGCCGCGCTGCAAGGCCGTCGTGAGCACATCAGTCAACTCGGCGGCGTCCAGCAACCCGAGATTGACACCCTGCCCGGCCAGCGGGTGAATACTGTGCGCAGCGTCCCCTACCAACACCAGGCCGTGCATCACATAGTCCTTGGCGTGACGCTGGCGCAACGGGATACAGTGCCTGGCGTCAACCGCCAGGACCCGGCCCACCCGCCGCTCAATGGCCTCGCCAATCTCACCTGCGAATGAGGCGTCATCGAGTGCCATAACTCGCTGGGCCTGCTCGGGCAGCAGCGACCAGACAACTGAACAATAGTGCCGACCCTCTACATCTGGCAGGGGTAAAAAAGCCAATGGACCGCTCGGCAAGAAACGCTGCCACGCCGTATCCTGATGCGGTTGAGTTACCTGCACTGTCGTAACAATCGCGCTATGCAGGTAATCCCATTCACGCATGGCAAAACCAGCCAGTTCGCGCAGCTGCGACCGACCGCCGTCAGCGGCGACGATAAGCGGCGCATAAAGCCGTTCGCCATTCGCCAGACCAAGGCGCCAACCATGCTCCTCCTTGACCAACGCCTCAACTCGCCGACTACCCAGCAAGCTGACCCGGGTGCCGCGCAGAGCGTCGAGCAAGGCCTGCTGGATGCGCTGGTTCTCGATGATATGACCAAGGCGATTTTCATTCAGACTGTGCGCATCAAAATGAATATCACCAGTGCCGTCGGCATCCCAAACATGCATATGCCGATAGGCGCAACGCGCTTGGGCATCTATCAACTGCCAGACGCCCAGCCGGGTAAAAATGCGCTCAGAGGCGGCGCTTAGCGCGCTGACACGCGGATCGTAACCCGACGCAGTCAGTTGACGGGTAACCGGCTGATCGAGTGCCACGGCATCCAGCAGCGCAATACGCAAAGGGCTATCTGCCAGCGCCATGGCCAGGGTCGCCCCGACCATGCCCGCGCCGACAATAATCAGATCATACTGCTGAGCCAAGGCGGATTCCTCATGGGGGCCGATCATGCTTTCAAGCCCATGGCCTGCCGGGCAAACAGTCGCCGCGCGGGCGGTAGCAGGTCCAGGCCCAACAGCCCAAGATTACGCCCTATGGTCAGCAATGGCTGAGAGTTGCTGAACAACCGAGTCAGATAATCGCTAAAAGCAACCGTCTGGCGCTGGTCGCGCTGCTGCCTCTGCAGGTACTCCTGCAAGACCGCCAGATCACCAGGCAGACGCTGCTGCCGACCCGCTGCAATCAGCGTATCTGCCAGCGCCAGCGTGTCGCGCAGCGACAGATTGAAGCCCTGCCCGGCGATCGGATGCAGGCTGTGCGCGGCGTTACCCAGTACTACCAGATGCGGCCGCACCTGCTCCTGCGCCTCAATCAGCTGCAGCGGGTAACAGGCACGCGCGCCGACTTGCGTCAGCGCACCCATACGGTAGCCGAACGCTTCCTGCAGCCGCGCCAGAAACAGCGGATCCGGCAACGCGGCGACCTCGGCCGCCTGATCTTCCGGCAGCGTCCAGACCAGCGCACTGCGCTTGCTCGAGAGGGGCAGCAAGGCTAACGGACCTGACTGGGTAAAGCGCTCGTAGGCGACCGAGTTATGCCCCTCGGCCGAACTCACATTGGCAATAATCGCCGCCTGTCCATAAGGCTTGACCTCGCGGTGCACCCCCAGTTGATCAAGCAAACCCGAACGACCACCGTCAGCCAGCACCAGTAGATCGGTTTCCAGCTGGCTTAGCTGCCCCTGTTGTTCGATGTCCAGCGCGTAACCGCCCACCTGCGCCTGCAGCCTGACAACCCGCGCTGGCGCTAGCCATTCAACTACCTCCCGGTCCAGGGCACTGAGCAGCACCTGGCCAAGCAACGCATTTTCAACCACATAACCCAGCGCAGGCACACCTTCCTGGTGCGCATCCAGCCGCGTGATGCCGGGATGACCGCGATCCGACACATGAATATGCCGAATCGGCTCCGCGCCTTGAGCCAGAGCCTGCCATACACCAAGCCGCTCCAGCAGCAACCGACTACCATGCGACAGCGCGGTAGCACGAGCATCGTAGCTGGTCTGCACCTTGTCACCGGGGGGGTGCGCTTCGACCAGCCTGATTCGCCAGCCGGCCTGCCGAGCAAACGGCTGCAATGCCAGCGCCAGGCATGCGCCCACCATGCCGCCACCAACGATACTCAACTGACTGCTCACGCAAGCGCTCCAACATCTTGCCGCGCTTCGGCCATCAAGGCTTCAATTTCATCTGCATCCTTGGGTACCCCGCCGCTGAGAATGTCGCAGCCAGAGCGCGTGACGACCACATCATCTTCGATACGTATGCCGATACCCCGCCACTTGCGCGGCACGCTATCATCATCCGGGGCAATATAAATGCCTGGCTCCACGGTCATCACCATCCCCTGCTCCAGCTCGCGCCACTCACCGCCAACACGGTAATCGCCGACATCATGCACATCCATGCCCAGCCAATGGCCGGCACGGTGCATGTAAAACCGCTTGTAGGTCTCATTGGCAATCAGTTCTTCCAAATCACCCTTGAGCAGACCCAGTTGCAGAAGCCCCGCAGTAATGACGCGTACGGTAGCCTCATGCGATTCGTTCCAGTGCCGGCCCGGGGCAATGACCTCGAACGCCGCCTGCTGGGCAGCCAATACAATGTCGTAGATGGCGCGCTGCTCGGTACTGAATCGACCGTTGGCGGGAAAGGTGCGGGTAATGTCGCTGGCGTAGCAGTCAAGCTCACAGCCAGCGTCGATCAGAATCAGATCGCCATCGCGAATCTGACTGGTATTTTCGGTGTAATGGAGAATGCAGCCATTGCGCCCTGCCGCGACGATAGAAGAATAGGCCGGCGAACGACTGCCATGGCGCATAAAGGTATGCTGCAGCTCAGCTTCAAGCTGATACTCATAAGCACCAGGACGGCACACCTGCATTGCGCGGACATGCGCCTGGGCTGAAATCTCAGCTGCCGCCTGCATGACCTTGATTTCAGCCGCGCTCTTGTACAAGCGCATATCGTGCAACAGGTGATCCAGTGCAACGAACTCATTGGGCGGCGTCGCGCCAAGCCGCGCCTTGCTACGAATCACGTTGATCCAGTTGGTCAAGCGTCGATCAAAGTCCTGATTGGCACCCATCGCGTAATAGACGCGCTCGCGGCCCTCGATCAGACCCGGCAAAATATCGTCCACGTCCGTGATGGGAAAGGCGTCATCGGCGGCATACTCACTCACCGCCCCCTCCTGGCCGGCACGGTAACCGTCCCAGAGTTCGCGCTCCTTGTCCTTCTCCCGACAAAACAGCACATATTCACCATGTTCGCGGCCTGGAATCAGCACGGCGACCGCCTCCGGCTCGGGAAAGCCGGTGAGATACTGAAAATCACTGTCCTGCCGATACTGATGTTCGACATCACGATTGCGCACATACACCTGCGCCGCCGGCAATACCGCAATACTATTAGGCTCCATCTGGGCCATCAGAGCCTTGCGTCGACGTGCGTATTCTTGCCTGGATATATGCATGCTTACCTCGTGATTAGGGATTAACTACGTAGCGCGATGCCTATCACCGCATCAATGCAGCGAGGCTGGCGGCTGGGGCTGCTTATCTGCCGCCGGTTGACACTCGCTGAAAATCATCAGCACCGCCATGCGCACGTACTCCATCACCTCCATGAAATCGACCTCGTTGGCCTCGGACTCCTCCAAATCAGTCTGCACCTGGGCGATCGCCGCGAAGTCATGCAAGGCGCTGTCGGCCTCTTCGCTCAGTTCGCCTTGGCGTTCAACCAAGCCGAAACCACCTAGAAAGCCCTCACACCATTGACCCAACGCCTGGGTGCGATGATCCACTGTGGCACTGTCATCCGGTAGCAGCAGTGTTACCTCGAACCCGCTGCCAGCCAACTCGGCCATACTCGCATCATATAACTGAATCAGCTGAACCTTGCCCGCCTCGGACAATGTGCCGCGGGCATCCAGCAGCTCAGCGGCGACATTCAGCCAAGTGCCGTGGTCATAGCGCGCACCCGCAGAGAGCCGGCCCACAAGGTGGCCGTGCAGTTCGGCGGGGAAGCCCGCCGCGCCCAGATCATTGAACAGCTGAACGTAACGGTCGAAATCAAACACGGCAGGCATCAAAGCCATAATATCGGGGCCTCTCGGGGAGCGTAAGCAGGGTAAGCAGATAACTTTGCAGGAAATGTTTCCATTGTTGTGTAATCTACTGCGCAACAGCATCAGGGTCCAGTCTACCAGCCGACACCGAGCTGGCACACAAATGAGCAGGAACCGTTGTTTGACCGCCTCGAACAGCCCCACTATAGTTGGCCAACACCGGGATGACAGAATGGCGCAAATGGAAGAACCCGACATCAACACGCTGACCCTCAAAGTGGTGCAGCTAATCGAACTGTGTGACCGGCTGCAAGTGCAGAACCGGCATCTGCACGCCCAGGAAAAATCCTGGCGCGAAGAACGACTACAGTTAATTGAAAAGAACGATTTGGCCCGTCAGAAGGTCGAAGCCATGATATCGCGTCTCAAATCCCTGGAGCATGATTCATGAGCACCGCCCTGACTGTCACTTTGCACATCCTTGACAAGGAATACCGGGTCAGTTGCCCGCCCGAAGAGCGCAGCAATCTGGAGCAGGCCGCCCGCCACCTGGATACCACCATGCGTGACATCCGCAATAGCGGAAAGGTCATCGGCATTGAGCGTATTGCGGTGATGGCTGCTCTGAATATCAGCCACGACATGCTGACCGGTAGCCGGCAGCAGGACAGCACGCTGGACAGCCAGCAGAAACACATCAATGACCTGGTCAGCCGGCTTGATCAGGCACTGGCGCGCCACCAGCCCTGAACGGCCAAGCCCAATCAGCCATGAAAGCGCAGTGAAAACCCTGTATAGTCATCACTGTCCCTGGGACGCTTGCCAGTCGGCGATGTCCCTGAGCCGATACTCCTGTAGAAGGAGGCCACGCGTTGCTGCCAGTGCGCATGTCCGCATGACGGAAAGCCTGAGGCAGTACCGTGTCCCCCACCTTGAACTTTCGGGTTCAAGGGCTAACCCGACAGCGGCGTTTCCGGGGACTCTATCTTGACTTTACCTTCGCGCAGCGCACTTCGTAGCCAGCTACGCGCCGCTCGTCGAGCCCTTCCTGCGTATCAACAGCGGCATGCCAGCAAGCAATTATTTCGCCGGCTCGCCCAGCATCCATTATTCATTCGTAGCCAGCATATTGCCTTTTATCTTGCTAACGACGGAGAAATTGACCCCGCCCTCCTGCTCAAGCATGCAAAACGTCTGGGTAAAACCTGCTATGTGCCCGTACTCAGCCGCTGGCCCGCCACGCAAATGCGCTTTCAACGGTTAACGGTGGGGCAGCGCTGGCAGGCCAATCGTTTCGGCATCAGTGAGCCCGCTTACTGCCCACGTCAGCAAGTGCCGTCGTGGCGTCTTGGCTTGATATTGATGCCGCTGGTGGGGTTTGACGCCAAGGGCAACCGCTTGGGGATGGGCGGCGGGTTTTATGATCGCACGCTCAGTTACCGTGCCCGCCGCAGCGTGTGGGCCGGCCCTACCCTGCTAGGACTCGCCCACCACTGCCAGAAAGTAGCGGACCTGCCTGTCGCCTCCTGGGACATCCCCTTAGACGCGATCATGACCGATAGAGAATTCATACCGCTAACCCGAGCTACCGATAGCGTGCAACCCGTTGCTGATGTCGGCCCCTGGGAAACCGAGTCATAACCAAGACGTCACGACCCAAATCCTCTGGAGAGCCCATTCTCGCTGGATTAAGGTAAGGCGATATGCTATCAGTGAGGCCTATTTTCAGGATTAGCTCATGCTTGCCCAACGCGCTGCCCGCCATCCCCAAGTTACCCGCGTGCTCATTTCGCTACTGCTGGCAATCTTGGTCGCTGGCATTCTGAGCGGCTGGCAGGCGTTATTGCGAGCCGAACAACATCAATCCAAGGCGCGCCTCCAACTCGAGACGGACGCCATTGCCCAGCAATTGCAGACCCGCTTTGAACTCCAAGCCCAAGCACTGCAACGACTCGGCAAGCGCTGGCCCTCACACTACGACAAAGCATTGGCGTGGCAGCAGGATGTGCAGGCCCTACTGGATGGATTCGACAACTTCCAGGCAATAGAGTGGCTTGACAGCCAGTACCGGATGCGCTGGATTGAGCCACTTGCCGGCAACGAAGAAGCAGTGGATTTTGTCTATACAGCGGCCCACCCGAACTACCCAATACTGTTACAAGCACGCGACACCCAGACACCGTTGCTGAGTAATAGCTTTGAATTGCTGCAGGGCGGCCGCGGGCTCGCCTACTACATCCCGCTATATCGCAGAGCCAATGATCCGACCAGCTTTGACGGCTTATTGCTCGGTATTTTCCGCGTGGAAGTACTGCTGGGCACGCTACTGCGCGAAGAGCGCAACTACCAGTTGAGCATTGATTTTCATGAACAAGACCAACTTCTATTCAGCCACAAAACCGCTGACACACTAGACCAAGGCTGGACCGTCAGCAGCCCTGTGCAACTAGGCCGCAACACCGGCTTCTACATTACCGCCATGCCTACCTCCAGCTTACTGGCTAGCAGCACCACGCATCTGCCACTGCTCATCCTAATAAGTGGCTTGCTCGCCGCCGTTTCACTTTGCTATGCCCTGTGGCTGGCCTTGCTCAGCGCCCAACGCCTTGAAGCCCTGGGTGCCAGCAATCGCAAACTGCAACAGGAAATCGTCCGCAGGCAAAGTACGGAAGAAAGCCTGCAACGCAATCAGGCGCAACTCAAACTAGTGCTGGACATGACCAACTACAGCCATGATGCCTTGTTCATCATCGGCATGAATCCGCAGGAACTGGTGTACCTCAACCGTACATGCTGGAAAAGCCTGGGCTACAGCGAGGAAGAGTTGCGGCAGATTATCGCCATAGCCCCCGCAGACATCATGCCTGACGTTCTGGCTTGGTCATCCGAACTCAGGGAGTTGGCCGAACGGGGCGGTAACTCAATTTACCAGCAACATGTCACTACCCGGCACGGAAAGAGCATACCGCTTGAAATCAGCGTCCAGCATCTGAACCGCTATGGCCGCGCCTATCTGATTTGCGTGGGCCGCAACAATAGCGAACAACTGGAAGTTGCCGCACGCCTGCAACAACTGTCACAACAGGATGGCTTGACCGGCCTGTACAACCGCCGCTACTTCGACGAAGCCCTTAACCGCGAGTGGCGCCGGCTACGCAGACAATCCGGACCTTTGGGCCTACTGATGCTGGATGTCGACCACTTCAAGGCGTTCAACGACAGCTTGGGACATCAAGCCGGGGATGATGCGCTCAAGCAACTGGCCAACGCCATGAGGGGCACCTTGTTACGCGAGGGTGAAGCGGTATGCCGCTACGGCGGCGAGGAGTTTGCGATCATTTTACCGGGGGCCGATATTGCCCAGTGCGCGGAGGTAGCCCGGCACCTGCATGCCGCAGTCAAGGAACTCAAGATCCCGCATCCATCCAGCCAACAACAATGGCTTACCGTGAGCATCGGTGCGGCCAGCTTGCCCGCCACAGAACAGGGCCGACCAGAAAGTCTGATCAGCCTGGCGGACAAAGCCCTGTATACGGCCAAGGCCACCGGGCGCAATCGGAGCGTCATGTCTAGCGATGACGAGCGGCCTGACTAGCCCAAATACAATTGATAGGCTGGATTGTCGCTTTCATCCCAATAAAGATAGCCAATCTCATCCAGTGCTTCGGGCACTTTGCTGCGCTCCGCCACCGGCACCTGCAGACCCACCACCACGCGCCCGTAGGCTGCACCGTGATTTCGGTAGTGAAACATGGAAATATTCCAGCGCCCACCTAGCTTGTTGAGGAAGTTAAACAGCGCACCCGGGCGTTCGGGAAATTCGAAGCGATAGACCACTTCGTCAACGATCTGATCACAATGCCCGCCGACCATGTGCCGAATATGCAGTTTCGCCAGCTCATTATCGGTGAGGTCCATCACCGGAAAACCCTGGCCGCTGAGCATCGCCACCAGTTCACTACGCGGATCCTGTTCAGGATGGGTCTGCACGCCGACAAAAATGTGCGCTTCTTTAGCGTCGTGGTAGCGATAGTTGAATTCTGTAATGGCGCGCTTACCGATGGCCTGGCAAAACGCCTTGAAACTGCCCGGTTTTTCCGGAATGGTCACCGCCAGCAAGGCTTCTCGCTGCTCGCCGATTTCGGCACGCTCGGCCACATGGCGCAGGCGGTCGAAATTGACGTTAGCACCGGAGTCAATCGCGATAAATACCTTGCCGCTGCAACCTTCACGTTCCACATATTTCTTGATCCCGGCCACCCCCAGGCAGCCTGCCGGCTCGCAGATCGAACGGGTGTCATCGTAGATATCCTTGATAGCCGCGCACATTTCATCGGTGGAGACGGTAATCACCTCATCGACATAATGCCGGCACACCTCGAAGGTATGTTCACCGACCTGCGCCACCGCCACGCCGTCAGCAAACAGGCCCACCTGACTCAGCACCACCCGACTCCCGGCGTCCATCGCGGCCTTCAGGCACGCCGACTCTGTCGGTTCCACGCCAATCACTTTAATCTCAGGCCGCAGGTATTTGACGTAGGCAGCAATGCCTGCAATCAGGCCGCCGCCGCCCACAGGGACGAATATCGCGTCCAGGCTACCCTGATGCTGACGCAGAATTTCCATTGCAATAGTGCCCTGGCCGGCAATGGTGTCCGGGTCATCGTAGGGGTGGATATAGACCAGACCCTTTTCCTTGATCAGCTTTTGTGAATAGGCCAACGCCTCATCAAAGGCATCGCCGTGCAGCACCACCTTCGCACCCCGCGCACGCACCGCCCGCACCTTTATTTCCGGCGTCGTACGCGGCATTACAATGGTCGCCTTGACGCTCATATGGCGCGCAGCATAGGCCAGACCTTGTGCGTGATTACCCGCCGAAGCAGTGACCACCCCGCAAGCCCGCTGCTCATCGCTGAGCAGTGCCAGTTTGTTGTAGGCACCCCGAATCTTGAAGGAAAAAACCGGCTGCAGATCCTCGCGCTTGAGCAGCACGGTGTTGTCCAGGCGTTCAGACAGAAAAGGCGCTGCATGAATGGGCGTTTCCACTGCGACATCATAAACGCGGGAACTGAGGATCTTCTTGACGTAGGTTTCCAGCATGAGGGCTTCTGTCTGTCCGTGGGTAAAACGACCAGTCTAGCGAATCAGTCGTTCGCCGACTACACGCACGGGGGATCGGGCGCGTATAATCTATGACTTTAATAACGCCGTTAAAAGGTAGCTACTCATGACCCAAGATGAACTCAAACAGGCCGTTGGCCAGGCCGCCGTGGACATTTTGCTGCCCACGTTGGAGGACAAGAGCATCATCGGTGTTGGCACTGGCTCGACGGCTAACTGCTTTATTGACGCGCTAGCGCAGCACAAGGGTTTTTTCGATGGCGCTGTGGCGAGCTCAGACGCCACTGCCGCACGCCTTAAGGGGCATGGCATTCCAGTATATGACCTCAATAGCGTACATCAGCTGGATTACTACGTAGATGGCGCAGACGAAGCTAACAAGCATCTTGAGCTGATCAAAGGCGGCGGGGCCGCACTGACCCGCGAAAAGATCGTCGCCGCCGTAGCCCAGACCTTCATCTGCATCGCTGATGAGAGCAAGCTGGTTGATACCCTTGGCGCATTCCCGTTACCTGTCGAAGTCATCCCCATGGCCCGCAGTCACGTAGCGCGTGAAATCGTCAAACTGGGCGGTGACCCGGTGTACCGCGAAGGCTGTGTAACGGATAACGGCAATGTGATTCTGGACGTTCACAACCTGCAGATCCACGATCCACGCAAACTGGAAGAACAGCTCAACGCCATCGTCGGGGTGGTCTGTAACGGGCTTTTTGCGGCACGACCCGCGGATATCTTGTTGCTGGGCACTGGCAATGGCGTGCAAACGCTGAAAAAGCCCGCCTGACCGCCACCGACTGCGCAGCCGTTACTCGCCAGGCACAAACCGGTAGAACAGGTTGGGTTCGCTGACGATATAAATCCGCTGCTGGTCGTCTACCGCCAACCCTTCAGCCTGTGGCACAGACGCTCGCAGACCGCTCATGCCCCGCCATAACCCCAATAGGCTGAGCGGGCTACCCTGCGCATCGTACTCCACCACCATATGCGACTCATCGCTGAGCAGCAGCATATGACCAGTAGGATCATGTAGGGTCAACGACGACAGGTCACTCATGAACAGGCGGGGCGACGCGGCGGGTTTGACCTCGGTGATACTGATATTCATGGCGCGCTGTGGGTCGGCATCGACAAAACCCTCAACCGCCAACAAGCGTAACGGATCACGCTCTTTGACCACCAGCAGGCGCTGGCGCTGGCCATCCCAGGACAGCCCTTCAAAACCCTTGTTACCTACCTGATCCAAACCGATCATCAAGCTTGGGGCGTCACTCACATCCAGGTTCTGGGTATCGGCCGATATTCTGGCCAGAATCAACCTCTGCGAACGCTCTTCGGCAATCACGTAGAGGTCATTCTGCACATGGGTCAGACCCTCCATGTCGACAACCCCCTGAATGCTGATCTCACGTAGCAGCTCACCGTCAAGGGATAGCTCGACCATCAGCGGCCGGCCGTTAAGCACCCCAAAAAGGCTGTTGGTAGCCGAATTGAACGTCAGTGCAGACAAGTCGTCGTCAATGCCCGCGATTTCCAATGCCTGGATATCGACCCTATAACGCCCCAGATTGAAGCCTTGGGCCGGCATGCTCTGGCGATTGAGCTTCCAATTTTGCCAAAGCAACACATCCAGATGCAGCGCATGCAATATTATGGCGCCAATCAGCACAACACCCATAAGCGTGAGAAGGGCTTTTACTTTCAAGGCGCAGACTCCAGAACAGGCCGTTCAGACAGGAATGCGGGCGCAGGTCATGGCAGGCCAGCGGCCTGACATAAGCGCAAGGTGATGATCAAGCAACCTCGTTAGTGACCTCGGTCGTTACCTTGAGCAGATCGCCCAGCGACAAGGCCAGCTGGTCTCCAGCGTGCAATACCCCCACGCCCGCCGGGGTACCGGTAATAACCACATCACCAGGCAGCAGGGTGAATACCTGGGCGATATGCTGCAATAGCGGCAGGATTGGCGTAATCATATCCGCACTGCTGCCCTGCTGGCGCACCTCACCATTGATCTTCAGCATCAAGGGAAGTGCATTCAAGGCTGCCGCGTGCGCTGGATCGATAAACACCGACAGCGGACAGGCTCCATCAAATGCCTTGGCGCGCTCCCAGGGGTGCGCCTTGGCCTTGAGTTGATCCTGCAGTTCACGCAGGGTCAGATCCAGGGCCAGGCCTATCCCGGCCAAGGCCCTTTTAGCCTGCTGCTCGGTCACATCACCGCTGAGCGTTTCACCAATCAGCAGAGCGATTTCGGTTTCATAATGCACAGGGCCTCGACGAGCTGACAGCACGACCGGCGCACTCAAAGGCACCACCGAGGTCGAGGGCTTGATAAACAGCAGCGGTTCGCTCGTTACCGGGTTGTTCAACTCGCGGGCATGCTCGGCATAATTGCGCCCAACACACACAACCTTGCCCAAAGGCAATTGCGCAGAAGTACCATCGACGAACAGGTGCTGATAGGTCATAAACCGATCCTTGTAGAGGGCGTTCAGGCGAAAATCTTGCCCGGATTCATAATGCCGTTGGGATCAAATACGGCCTTGATCGACTTCATCACGGCAATTTCGGCCGTACTGCGGCTGTAAGTTAAATAGTCCCGCTTGGTCATACCCACGCCGTGCTCGGCGGAGATCGAGCCGTGGTATTTCTGCACGATTTCGAACACCCACTTATTCACGGTCGCGCACTTGGCAAAGAACTCGTCCTTGGCCATGGTTTCAGGCTTGAGAATATTCAGGTGCAGATTACCGTCACCGATATGCCCGAACCAGACGATTTCAAAATCCGGATAATGCTCGCCGACAATCGCGTCGATATCGTGCAGGAACGCCGGCACCTTGCCGACCGTGACAGAGATATCGTTCTTGTAGGGCGTCCAGTGCGAGATGGTCTCGGAAATAAATTCGCGCAGCTTCCACAGGTTCTGCAACTGCTGCTCGCTCTGGCTCATCACACCGTCGACTACCCAGCCCTGTTCAACGCAATGCTCGAAGGTCGCCAGCGCCTCGTTGGCGACGTCCTCGTTCAGCGCTTCGAACTCCAGCAACGCATAGAACGGGCAGTCAGTCTCGAATGGCGCTGGCACGTCGCCGCGGCCCATGATCTTGGCCATCGCCTTGTCGGAGAAGAACTCAAAGGCGGTCAGATCCAGCTTGCCCTGGAAGGCGTGCAACACCGGCATGATCGAATCGAAATCCGGCGTACCCAGCACCATCGCGGTGAGATTTTTCGGCGCCCGTTCCAGGCGCATGGTGGCTTCGACGACAAAGCCCAGCGTACCCTCGGCGCCAATAAACAGCTGGCGCAGGTCATAACCGGTGGCGTTCTTGATCAGGTCCTTGTTCAGCTCGAGCAGCTCGCCGGTACCGGTGATGACCTTCAGGCCGGCCACCCAGTTGCGGGTCATGCCGTAGCGAATCACCTTGATACCGCCCGCATTGGTGCCGATATTGCCGCCAATATTACTCGAACCAGCTGAGGCAAAATCCACCGGGTAATACAGCCCCTGCTCTTCGGCAAAATGCTGAAGCTGCGCAGTGATCACACCCGGCTGGCAGACCACCGTGCGGTCGAACTCATTAAACTCGACAATCTTGTTCATATAGTCGAAGGACACAACGATCTCGCCATTGGCCGCGACCGCAGCCGCAGACAACCCGGTACGCCCGCCAGAGGGCACCAGCGCGAGCTTCTGCTGGTTGGCAAAACGCACGATGGCCTGCACCTGCTCGACGCTTTTGGGAAACACTATAGCCAGCGGCGCGGGCTCAAAGTGCTTGGTCCAGTCCTTGCCCCAGGTATTCAGCGACTCTGGGTCGGTACGCACCTTGTCCGGTTCGACCAGGGTCTTGAGGGTTTCAATCACGGCTTCTGGGGTCATGGGCGGCTCTCAAACAGGATTCATGCTGTACCTGAAGACTTTTCATGCAGGGACAGGCATCAGAAAAGGGAGATTATGCTAGCATACGCGGCTTCCGAAACAGGACTCTTGCTGCGACAAAAAAAGTCACCGATTCCTGCCGGTTCATCCTAATCAGCATTGCGGATACCAGACACCATGATTAAAACCTCGCTGGACAAAAGCAAGATCAAGTTTCTGCTCCTCGAGGGCGTACACCAGACTGCCGTCGATACCCTGAAGGCAGCCGGTTACACCAATATCGAGTATCACACTGGCTCGCTGCCGGAAGAACAGCTGAAAGAAGCCATTGCCGACGCACATTTTATCGGCATTCGCTCGCGCACCCAGCTTACCGCTGACGTGTTCAGCCACGCGCACAAGCTGGTTGCCGTGGGGTGCTTCTGCATCGGCACCAACCAGGTCGATCTGAATGCCGCCATGGAAATGGGTATCGCAGTATTCAATGCACCCTATTCCAACACCCGCTCGGTAGCAGAACTGGTGCTGGCCGAGGCGATCCTGCTGCTACGCGGCATTCCCGAGAAGAATGCCTCCTGCCACCGCGGTGGCTGGATCAAGAGCGCCGACAACTCCTACGAAATCCGCGGCAAGAAGCTGGGCATCGTCGGTTATGGCTCGATCGGTACCCAACTGTCAGTCCTCGCTGAAGGCCTGGGCATGCAAGTGCTGTTCTACGACGTAGTGACCAAATTGCCGCTGGGCAATGCAGTTCAGGTCGGCTCACTGACCGAACTGCTGGGCATGGCCGATATCGTCACGCTGCATGTGCCGGAAACGGCCGCCACCAAGTGGATGATGGGCGAGAAGGAAATCCGCGCTATGAAGCCCGGCGGAATCCTTATCAATGCTGCTCGTGGCACCGTGGTGGATATCGATGCATTGGCCGGCGCGCTGCGTGACAAGCACTTGAATGGCGCGGCAATCGATGTATTCCCGGTCGAGCCACGCTCCAACAAGGAAGAATTTGTCAGCCCGCTGCGCGAGTTTGATAACTGCATCCTCACCCCACATGTTGGCGGTTCAACGCTGGAAGCGCAGGCCAATATCGGCCTGGAAGTGGCGGAAAAGCTGGTTCGTTACAGCGACAACGGCACCTCGATCACTTCGGTCAACTTCCCGGAAGTAGCGCTGCCATCGCACCCAGGCATGCACCGTTTGCTGCACATTCACCAGAACGTGCCCGGCGTGATGAGCGAAATCAACCAGGTATTTGCGGCCAATAACATCAACATCTGCGGCCAGTTTCTACAAACCAATGACAAAGTCGGTTACGTGGTGATCGACGTTTCAGCCGAGGCATCGGAACTGGCACTGGAAAAAGTCCAACAGGTCAAAGGCACCATCCGCGCCCGCGTACTGTTCTAGGCCCTTACCGCAGCACGCTCTCGTGTGCCGCAGAACTTGTGCCACCGGACAATAAGGCGCAGCTCCAGTGAGAGGCTGCGCCTTGTTTGTTTCTGATCTAGCCGGAACCGCTCTACTGTAATACGCTGGAAACCTGACGCTGGTTCAATGGCGCTTCAACTCGCCAATGAACTCACACCATGTCTGCCATTCAGTCCCTCGCTGCCTTGCTCAAAGCGGTCGCTCCGTTGAGCCCGACCATGACCGTCAGTGACGTCGCAGACCAGTTCCTGCAACCCGCCTATAAGGCGTTCCTTTCGCTACCAATAGTCGATGCGCAACAACGTCCGCTGGGCCTGATCAGCCGCTATCGATTACAGGATATTTTTATGCGGCGCTTTGGCCGCGATCTCTGGGGCAAGCATTCCGCAACGGAAGCAGTTAACCCGGATTCCCTGGTTATTGCACTCAACACCTCACTGGATGAGGCCGCCCGCATCGTAACGGCGCAGCTACAGTACCCGATCACCGAAGACTTCATTCTGGTCGACGAAGCTGGCTGCTATCAGGGGCTGGGCACCGTACTGGACTTGCTCAAGGCCATGGAGGGGCGGATCGACCAACGCAACCGCGCACTCAATCGCGCTCTGCGTGAGCTGAAGAACTCCCAGACTCATTTGATTCAATCGGAGAAGATGGCCTCCCTCGGTCAAATGGTTGCCGGCGTGGCACATGAATTGAACACGCCCCTGGGCTACGTGAAAAACAACGTGCAACTGCTCCGCGATCTGGTCCAACCGCTACTGGCGCTGGCCGAGGCTCAGGCACAACTGAGCGAATGCCTGACCAACCCCGACACACCCACCGAGACCGTCGAAGCCCGATTTTCGCGGGTACAGGACGCCACCGCACTGGCCTCCCCCGGGACTTTCGAAGAGGACTTCACGCCACTGATGGAGGACACGCTCTACGGTCTTGAACAGATCGGCGAGCTGGCCGTCAGCCTCAAGGACTTTGCTCGTCTCGACCGCGCTATGAGTGAAGATATCGACCTCAATGACTGCATTCGCAGTGCCTTGGTCATTGCCCGCAACACGCTGAAAGACAAGGCTCAGGTCATTACCCGCCTAGGTCAGTTGCCAACCCTCACCTGCACCCCGTCCCAGATCAATCAGGTGTTGCTCAATATGCTGACCAACGCCGCTCAAGCCATACAGGGCAACGGGCAGATTCTGATCAAGAGCTGGGCTGACGCTCAGCACGCCTACCTGTCGATCCAGGACAATGGCCAAGGCATTCCGAAAGCCGTTCAGCAGCGCATCTTCGATCCGTTCTTCACTACCAAGGCAGTGGGTGAAGGAACTGGCCTGGGTTTGGCAATCAGCTACAAGATTATCCAGGAACACGGCGGCAATATCCGCTTTGCCTCTGAACCGGGGCGCGGTACGCGCTTTGTTATCAGCCTGCCGCTAAACCAAAACCAGCCGCAGCAACGGAGCGCTTAGATGTCCTCTGCCAATCCCGTACGCATTCTGTTCGTCGATGATGAAGAGCGTATTCTACGCACGCTGTCCCTGCAATTTCGACGTCAGTATCAGGTATTTACCGAGGCCAACCCCGAGCGGGTCATGGCCCGCCTGGTAGCCGAGCCAGTGGATATCATTGTCAGCGATCAACGCATGCCACGGATGAGCGGCAGTCAGTTGCTCGCCCAGGTGCAGAAAGCTTACCCAAACACCCTGCGCATCCTACTCACGGGCTATTCGGATCTGGACGCTGCGGTGGACGCTCTCAACAGCGGCGGCATTTTCAGGTATCTGACCAAACCCTGGGACCAGCAGGCCATAACCAATACCCTGGCGCAAGCCGCCAAAATAGTACTGCATCGCAGAAGCTTTGCCGACGCGCCCGTTGCGCTACCCGCCGCCGCGACCAAGGGCAAGTCAGTACGCTTGTTGCTGGTCGACGACGACGCCGAGAACCAGTTGCTGAGTGGCGAAATTTGCCAGCAACTAGGCGTGCAACTGCAGACCGCCGCGACGCTGGAGGCCGCGGTCGCCCGATTGAACGGGGACGAGATCGACATCCTGCTCAGCGACATACGTCTGGGTGGTGAAGACCTGCGACCGCTGCTGATGACGCTGGCCCTGGCGTACCCACAGTTGCTGAGCATAGTCATAACACCTTTTCAGGACACCGATCTGCTGCTGAAGCTGATCAACCAGGCGCAAATCTTCCGCTACCTGCCCAAGCCGATTCGTCGCGGGATGCTGGAACGGGCAATCAAGGCTGCGGTAGCCCGGGTGGAAGAAGCGCGGCAACAACCTAGCGCGCCTGTTATGCACCAAGCCGAAGCGCCCCGTGCGGCGGAGGAACAGAACCAGATCAGTAACTTTATGGGCATGCTTGGGCGACTGCGCCAGCGGCTCACCGCCTGACTGACGGCCACCCACCAGGGTTTCCTCAGCACAGCAACGGGTTGTCCGGGCGACGGCGAAACCAACCCACCAGACTGGCGCGCTCGCGATGGGCGGCCAGTACCTCATGGACCGTCCGGTCACTCATAAATACCGCCAGGCTGCCGCCACGGGGTGCTATATCCCGCTGCCCCTGGGGCAGATGCAAGCGTAATTCGCCGCCGTCCCCCGGCCGCCAATGCTGGTTCAAATACGCCACTACCGACACCGTCCGTAACGGATTCCCCTTAAAGCGATCCAGGTGTTTACGATAACCTGCGCCCGGCGGGTAGAGAGCATAATGCGTTTCGAAACTGTCCAACCCAAGAAACAGGCTGCGATTCAATGCCACGCGCAACGCCTCCATCAGCGCCAGAAACTGGTCATTCGCAATGCAGGGCGGGCAATCGTCGAGCCAGCGTGTATAGTCGCCACGGATGGAAGGAATCACCAGTTCCTCGCCCAACGGGCCAACGGCCGCCGGGGTCAGATCATCAGCTTGCCAGAGCCGCTTGCATTGGGCCGCCAGACTATCAACCAGCTCGGACGACAACGCATCCTGCTGCACTGACCAGCCGCAACTGGCCAGATCGTCGGCCACGCGCTCAAAGCAGGTACTTGGCGGCACAGGGAACTCGGCCATGTTAAAACACTCAAAAGGAGGGTCGGAGATCACCCCGGATAGCACTGGAAAGACCCAATTACCAGATCATGGGTTTGCGCGCATTGTATCCATTGCGAGCAACCCGGCAAGCCCCACTAGTCCTTATTGCGAGAATCTATGCGCCTCAAACCGCTGCATTTGCTGATCATGTCTTTGCTGGCCGCGCTGGCCCTAACCACTATGAGCGCGCGTGCCAACACCGACAGGCTGTATGAACTGTCTGGCATGGCCACTCACCAGACCCACTTCCAGCACGCGCTGACCGCAGCTCAGCAGCGTTATGCGCAACAATTGCCGCGCAATGTATATGAAAGCCTGGTGCGTCAGAGCAATCAACGCTTTGCCCCGCAGGCGATGACTGATCGTGCTCAGGCGCGGCTGGCATTGGCCATGAATGCGAGCAGTCATGAACAGGCAGTGGCCTTTTATGAAAGCGCACTGGGCGGCAAAATCGTTGCACTTGAAACACAGGCGACCTCTGCCACTTCTGTAGCCGCCATGCAGCGTGGCATACCGCAAATGGAGGTCAGCACCGAACGCTTGACCACGCTACGCCAGTTGAGCGTCAGCCTGCCCGCGCTGGAGCTGGGCGTTGAGGTATCCATGTCGCTGGCTAATCTGGCCACGCAAAGCGCCAACGACCTGCTCGGCGGCTTGTTCCAAGTACCCGGCAACGTCGTCGACAGCCGGCGCGATACCCTGCGTGGGCAGATGCAGCCGGATCTGCCAAACACCCTGGCTTACGTCTATCGGGACCTGAGTGATACAGAACTCCAGCAGTACCTGGACTGGGCGCAGTCAGAAGCGGGTAGAAATACCAGCCGGGCGATGGAGTTGGCTGCTAAGGATGCATTGAATCCCTAAGCCCTGATGGTATCAAGCTGATGCGCCACGGCCGTCAGGCCTCTATCTCATCAAACTGCTCACCCAGCCAGCACAAATACTCCCGGCGAATGGACTCGCCTTCGTTGGCCAGGTGATGCCTGGCCTTGGCCAGAAAGAACACCTCTGGACTGCTGAATTTATCCTCCAGTACTTTCAGGTTGTGCTGCCAATCGACGGTCTTATCCATTCGCCCTTGAATAATCAATGGCGAATAAGTGCTGCTTTGCGCCGCCTCGATACGCGGAATCCACTTTTCCAACGCCTGAACCCAGGCTACGGGCAATACCTGTGGCTGCAACGGATCACGCTCGCGGATAAAGTCGAGGAATGCCTGGTCGTTGGAGTTGTCAGTAAACTTGCGGCCCAACTGCTGTACGAAACCACCCAGCAGCCGCAAGCTCATCTGCGACATACCCCATTGCCGCGGGCGCACCAACGGCGCCATCAGCACAGTATGGCCCAGCTCTCTGGGTAGCGGACCATGTAATAGCTTATCGATCAGAATGGCTCCACCAGTACTCTGCCCGAGCAGGTGCCAGGGCGCTGGCAGCTCCCACTGCGCGGCATGATCCAGTACCGCGTCCAGGACTTTTTGGTAACGCAGAAAGCAATCAATGCTGGCGCGCTCGCCACTGGACAAACCATGACCCGGCAAATCAAAGGCCAGCACCGCCAGACCCCGCTGCAGCGCCCAATTAATCAGGTGTCGGTACAGCCCCATGTGATCGTAATAGCCGTGCAGGATAATCAGCGTGCCGTGGGCCTGAGCCGGGCGCCAGACCTGTACCGCCACGGCGAATTCATCGACCTGTATGCGCCCCAGATGCTGGGGCGAGTGGTCGCTGAAGTCGATCCCGTAGTAGCCCGCATAACGCCGCGCTGGGTCATCTAACGGGCGACCCGGCTCCAGCAACGGCAGCCGCTCAACGAGCAAATCTAAAAAAGCCTGATCCATTCACATACCCACTGGGTAAAAGAGCGGTGACCCGGATTTGCCGAGCCGCCTACGCAGCGCGACAGAATTCCACGCCTCGAACATGATTTGCAACCCATCATCGTGTAACATACTGCCTCCAAATTCCACGTCCTGCGCATGATCGCGCAGGTTGTCTGCAGAGTGAGGGTTTTCCATGACTGAACGCGTCCAAGTCGGCAGCCTGCAAGTTGCCAAGGTTCTCCACGATTTCATCAATCAGCAGGCCATCCCCGGCTCCGGCGTCAATGCCGATGCCTTCTGGGCCGGCTTTGAAACCCTGCTCACTGACCTGGCACCGAAGAACAAAGCCCTCCTCGCCAAGCGCGACGCGCTACAGGCCAAGATTGATGCTTGGCATCAAGGCCGTGCAGGCCAAGCCCACAACGCCGTTGAATACAAAGCCTTCCTGCTTGAGATTGGCTACCTGCTGCCCGAGCCTGATGACTTCCAGGCGACAACCGCCAATGTCGATGAAGAAATCGCCCAGTTGGCTGGCCCGCAGCTCGTCGTACCCGTCATGAACGCGCGCTTCGCGCTGAACGCTGCGAATGCCCGCTGGGGTTCGCTGTATGACGCACTGTATGGCACCGATGCGATTTCTGAAGCCAACGGCGCCAGTAAAGGCCCTGGCTACAATGAAATCCGTGGCAACAAGGTTATCGCCTTCGCCCGCGCCTTCCTCGATGAGGCAGCACCGCTGGCCAAAGGTTCCCACGTAGACTCCACTGCCTACGTGATCAAGAACGGTCAACTGGCCGTGACGCTGCAGGACGGTAGCGACACCGGCCTGAAAGACAGCGCCCAGTTTATCGGTTTCACGGGCCAGGCCGAGCAGCCTGAGGGCGTATTGCTCAAGCACAACGGCCTGCACTTCGAAATCCAGATCGACCCCACCAGCAATGTCGGTCAGACCGACGCAGCCGGTGTCAAGGACGTACTCATGGAGTCTGCCCTGACCACCATCATGGATTGCGAAGACTCCATCGCGGCGGTGGATGCCGATGACAAGACCGTGGTTTACAGCAACTGGCTAGGCCTGATGAAAGGCGACCTGGCGGAAAGTGTCGCCAAGGGCGGCAGCAGCTTCACCCGGACCATGAATCCCGACCGCGAGTACACCCAGGCAGACGGTTCCACGCTGACCCTGCACGGCCGCTCGCTGCTGTTCATCCGTAATGTTGGCCACCTGATGACCAACAACGCGATCCTCGACAAGGACGGCAACGAAGTACCAGAAGGCATCATGGATGGTGCGTTCACCAGCCTGATCGCCCTGCACAACCTGAATGGCAACACCAGCCGCAGGAACACCCGTACCGGCTCGGTGTATATCGTCAAGCCAAAGATGCACGGCCCGGAAGAAGTGGCTTTCACTAGCGAACTGTTCGGCCGTATCGAGGACATCCTCGGCATGCCGCGCAATACGCTGAAGGTCGGCATCATGGATGAAGAACGCCGCACCACGATCAACCTCAAGGCCTGCATCAAGGCCGCCAGCGAGCGTGTGGCCTTTATCAATACCGGCTTCCTCGATCGCACCGGTGACGAGATCCATACCTCCATGGAAGCGGGTCCGTTTATCCGCAAGGGTGATATCAAGGGCGCCGTGTGGATTAGCGCCTACGAAAACAACAACGTTGATATCGGTCTGGCTACCGGCCTCAAGGGCCGCGCCCAGATCGGCAAGGGCATGTGGGCCATGCCCGACCTGATGGCCGCCATGCTGGAGCAGAAAATCGCTCACCCGATGGCCGGTGCCAATACCGCCTGGGTACCTTCACCCACTGCCGCAACGCTGCATGCACTGCACTACCACAAGGTCAATGTCGCCGAGCGTCAGGCCGAACTGGCCAAGCGTACACCGGCATCAGTCGACGACATCCTGACCATCCCGCTGGCACCCAACACCAACTGGTCTGCCGCCGAGATTCAACAGGAACTGGACAACAACGCCCAGGGCATCCTCGGCTATGTGGTGCGCTGGGTCGACCAAGGCGTGGGCTGCTCCAAGGTGCCGGATATCAATGATATCGGTCTGATGGAAGACCGCGCCACCCTGCGTATTTCCAGTCAGCATATCGCTAACTGGTTGCGCCACGGTGTTTGCACCCAGGAGCAGGTTATGGAGACCCTGCAGCGCATGGCTGCTGTGGTGGATCGTCAGAACGCCAACGATCCGGCTTACAAGCCTATGGCAGCGAACTTTGACGACAGCATCGCCTTTCAAGCTGCCGTCGAGCTCTGTGTAGAAGGTAGCGTGCAGCCTAACGGTTATACCGAGCCAGTTCTGCACCGCCGCCGTCGCGAGTTCAAGGCACGCTACGGCCTGTAAATCATTGATTTACCCAAGGCAATAGCAAAACCCCGGTCCGTCCGGGGTTTTTTATGCGCTTTTTCTTACAATCACGACAAGGCTCACACAATCGGCGATTGAAGAAAGTCACTGCAACAGCGCATCATGTCAGCATTACATAACACAGAGAACGCACCTATGAGCCTGGCCTGGTATATCGCGGCAGAGAGGGATGTGGCTGGTCTAGACATCTTCTGCAACGGCAAATCGATTGCCCATAGCGATGAGGAACGCCTGGAACAACTGTGCCTGGAACTGGGAGTCAGCCCGTTGATGGATTTTTTCAGCGTGGACCCACAGGAGACCGAAAATCTACTGGAAGCCTATCTCGATAACGATGAAGAGCCACTCAGTACGCCCGAAGAACAATGGTTCCCGGCCGCCGACGGACTGGTAACGATTCGCGCGCTATACAATTACCTTACCGAGCACCCGGGGCAGCTTGAGAACCAGCAAGCAGTGCTGGACGATCTGAGTGAATATCTGCGGATTTTGCAGACATTACGTCAACATCAGGTGCGATGGCACCTGGCAATAGATATCTGACCGCCGATAGCTCATACCTGATAAGAATGCCAGCGGTCAGCACAGGGGTCCCGGGAACCTGGTTAGTGCTTGAGAATCACGTAAAACGCATGAATGATGCCGGGTATGAACCCGAACAGAGTCAGCAGGATGTTCAGCCAGAAATGACCTTTGAAGCCGACTTCCATGAAAACGCCTAACGGCGGTAACAGTACGGCAAATATCATTTTGATGGGGTCTGTCGCGGTAACGGCCATGGTCGCTCCTTATAATATGGACAATACTTAGGACAGCCTCACCAACACATAAGTTCGGCGCTGCGCTAGCGATCCGGCGGGAAACGAACGCTAACCCGCCGCGGACCTTTTCCCCCAAACCACCAGGGCGATGCCGCCCAGCGTCAAAATCGCCACCAGCACCAGTCGCAACGTAATATTTTCCGCCAGCAGCAGCGCCCCTCCCAGGGCAGCAAGAACCGGTACACTCAGCTGTACGCTGGCGCCCTGTATGGCAGTCAGCCCTTTGAGCGCGCTGTACCAGAGGGCGTAACCGAGCCCGGAGGTCAATGCACCCGATATCAACGCATACAGCAGGCCAGGCCCGTCCTGGTTCAAGCTTCCGAGAAACGGCAGCAACAACAGCAATGCAAGGGGCGTAGCGCGAATAAAATTGCCTGCTGTGGCCGCGAGTGGATCGCCCGCTCCGCGTCCGAGCAACGAATAGATGCCCCACGCCACGCCAGACACCAGCATCAGGCTAGCGCCGAGCAATGACGGGGCGGCCGCTCCAGGCAGCAGCAGCATCAGCAGACCCGCCACAGCCAGTATCAAGCCGACCGTTTGCACGGTTTTCAGGCGCTCACCGCGCACCAACCCCCATCCGGTCATCGTTAATTGCACGGCACCAAACAGCAGCAAGGCGCCAGCCCCGGCCGGTAAATACACATAGGCCAGCGAAAAAGCCGCAGCATAGACGAACAGAGCCAAAGCAGAACGCCAATCTCCGCCGACCGGCTGTTTTCTGGTGCGCACTTGCATCAGCAATCCGAGCATGAATGCGCCGGATAGAATACGAATCGCGGTGAAGCTGACAGGATCGATGTCGGTATCGCGCAGAGCGAGCCGGCATAACAGCGAATTGCCGGCGAACGCCAGCATGGCCAGACTAGTGAGCAACACAAAACGACAAGGTACTGCGCGAGCCATGAAGATGGTCCAATCCTCAGCAATTGGTCACTTTATGGCTGAAACCGCTGAGGCTCAATACCCCTTTAGGCGCAATCACATCACCAGCCACCAAGATGGCTGGTGACCGGTGCCTTACAAGCGGAAATTAAGGCCGCCACCGAAGAGTCCGACCAGACCGATAATGATCAGGTAGATGGCAACGATATAGTTCAGCAAACGCGGCATGATCAGGATCAGGATACCGGCAATCAGAGATATCAGAGGCGTCAAAGCGATGTTCATTGCATATTCCTTGCGAGGTGATTGCGAATTGTTGTGGCATTTTGCTGTCTATCCTTTGTAAGGATACATCTTGGACCGACCACAAGGATAGCAAGTTCATAGCGGTCAATCGGAGGCATTCATGGCTACTGGCTGGGCTCAAGACGGCGCTGTGCAGGATCAGATTGATGACACTGTGGATGAGGCAGTGCAGCGTGCGCGCAGCCAATTGCCCAAGGGTGAAAGCCTGCACCACTGCGAGGAGTGCGACGCTGCCATTCCTGAGGCTCGGCGCAAGGCGCTACCCGGCGTGCGACTCTGCATCCATTGCCAGACGACGCAAGACCAGGCCCTGGCGCAGCATGGCGGTTACAACCGTCGTGGCAGCAAGGACAGCCAGCTGCGCTGATTCACAGAGCGTTACGCCCAGCACTCATTATTCAAGGAATAACCAAGCGGCATGACATCAACTTCTACCGTCACTAACGAACAACCGCGCGAGGCTATGCCAGAGCTCACCGGCAATGAACCTTTTTTCATGGTCATGAACACCGGATCCGGTAGTCAGGACGCAAAGGAAATACAGGCTACCGTCGCCCGGATCATGCAAGAGGCCAACCGCCGCTACGAACTGATCGCCGTTGATGACGGCTCCGAACTGATCCCAGCCGCGAAGAAAGCCCTTAAGCTGGCCAAAGAGCAGCGTGGCGTCGTGGTCGCGGTAGGTGGCGATGGCACACTGAACGCCGTGAGCCAAGTGGTACTTGGATCCGGCGTCCCGTTCGGCATTCTACCCCAGGGCACCTTCAACTATTTTGGCCGCTGCTACGGCATTTCCCAAAACACCGAGATCGCTGCGCGATGCCTAGTGGACGCCAAAATCCAGCCGGTCAATGTTGGATTGCTGAATGACAAGGTATTTTTGGTCAACGCCAGCCTGGGCCTCTACCCGCAATTGCTGGAGGACCGCGAAGCCTACAAACAGCGGTTCGGTCGCAGCCGTTTGGTTGCACTTTGGTCGGCGCTGGTCACCCTGTTCAAGGCCCACCGGCAGCTCAAGGTCCAGATTGACTATGAGGGCAAGCAGCGGGCGCTGCGCACCCCGACCATTGTAGTCGACAACAACGCGCTGCAACTCAAGCATATGGGCCTTAATGAAACCAAAGAGCTGCAACACAATTATCTGGTGGCTCTGACCTCCAAACCGCTCAGCACCTTGAGCCTGTATGGCCTGCTGCTACGTGGTCTGATGAGCCGCCTGGGAGAGGACCAGAACCTGATCAGCTTCGGCTTTCACACCATGACTGTGCGCCTGGGTCGCGGCCGCAAGCGCACCAAGGTAGCCATGGACGGTGAAATTTCTTATATGCACTCGCCGTTGGTGTTCAAGGTAGCTGAGCATCAATTAGCGCTATTAGTAGCCCGCAACCCTGAATTGCGGGAGACCGCATGATCCGATTGCTGCAAATCTCCGACACCCATTTTGGCACCGAGCGTCCAGAGGTGATGAACGCCATCAGCCAGCTCTGCGCAGAGCACAAGCCTGACCTGGTGATTCTCAGCGGTGATATCACTCAACGTGCGCGACGAGGTCAGTTCGCCGCTGCACGTGAATTCACCAACCAGTTGCATGCACCGCTGCTGAGCGTGCCGGGCAATCATGATCTGCCGCTATTCAATCTGTTTGCCCGGGCCTTCAGCCCCTACGGCAACTACCGGCGCTTTTTCGGCCACGATCTGGAGCCGGAGTTTGAAACCGAGCAGCTACTGGTTATCGGCGTCAACAGCACCCGCACCCGCCGCCACAAGGACGGCGAGTTGTCGGACCAGCAAATAACTCGGGTCGCTCAACGCTTGAAACAGGCTAGTCCCGAGCAACTGCGGGTAGTTGTTCAGCATCACCCAGTGCGTGCGATAGAGGCTTCCGATACCGCTAACCTGATAATTGGCCGTGAAAAAGCCGTGCCAGCCTGGGTCGATGCTGGCATGGACTTGGTACTCGCAGGGCATATCCACCTTCCCTACGTACTGCCACTGTATGGCCAGCAAGGCGAAGATGGCCGTCAGGCCTGGACAGTGCAGGCAGGTACTGCCGTGTCAGAGCGGGTACGAGGCGAGATATCGAACTCGGTCAACCTGATCTGCTATCAGTCCATCCAGAGCAACCTCGAGTGCGTCGTAGAGCGCTGGGATTATGTTCACGGCTCACAACGTTTCGAGTCGGCACTTAGCACTGCAGTGGCCATTAGCCGCGACCGAACCTGATACATCACCAGAGCTGACCATGTCCGATTACATTACCAAAAAGCCGTGTATCGATATCTGCAAATTCAACAAGCATGACATTTGCAAGGCCTGCGGCCGAACGTACGAGGAAAAGAAATCCTGGAAGCGCCTATCGGACCAAGACAAGCAGGCCATCTGGACGCGGGTGCTAAATTCGCACGGCAGCGGCTCGGGGAAAGCAGCAAAGGCGCTACGCACGCTGTATCACAATGCCCAAGACAGGGCGGCAAGCAAGCGGTAACATCGGCTCTACGTAGCGTCCAGCTGTTCAGAGACACGCGACCGATAGCCCACCGAGGCGTCGCCGACTATCCTGGCAACGGGTCAAGCGCCTCGTTCCAGCAAGGTTATAAAAACAATGCCAACAAGCGGTGCAATTGTTCCCGAAGGGACTTGAGGTGTATTCACCCAGCCCCAAAGTGATGGACCTACTCCTCGACGCCATTTGTGTTGTCGATGCCCAAGGCCGGTTTGTGTACGTCAGCGGGGCCTGCGAGCGTATTTTCGGTTATACCTGCGAGGAACTGGTCGGCACATCCATGATGGAGCTGGTGTATCCCGATGACCGTGAGATGACCCTGGCTACTGCCCGCGAAGTCATGCTCGGCCGCCAGAAAAATCACTTCGAGAACCGCTATGTGCGCAAGGACGGTCAGATTGTCCACATCATGTGGTCGGCCAGTTGGTCGGAAGAGGAACAGCTACGTGTAGCCGTCGCCCACGACGTGACAGAACGTAAGCACACCGAAGCCATGCAAGCTGCGGTATATGCCATTTCAGAAGCCGCCAACAGCTCGGAAGACCTTGCGGCGCTATTTTTGCTGATTCACCAGATCATTGCCAGGCTAGTACCGCTGAGCCTGTTCAGCGTTGCCCTGCGCGAACAGACGGACGGTTCACTGAACTTTCCCTACTACGCCGATCAGCACGGCCCGCAAGATGCGCGCGAGTCCGCCGATGCCAGAACACTCTGCGCGGAGATCATCGGTTCCAGTGAGCCACTACTGCTGACAACGGATACCCTCAGCAATGATTCGGACCTACTCACGCTGACCGACCAGACGTCACTCAACTGGCTTGGCGTGCCACTGATCGCGGCCCAGAGTACCTTTGGTGCGTTATTGATCCACAGTCATGCTATTAACCAGCGCTACACCGCCAAAGAGCTAGAGCTGCTGCAGTATATTTCCATTCAGATAGCGTCAGCGGTACAACGCATGCAAATGCAGGCCCGCCTGCAATTCCTGTCGCATCACGATCATTTGACCGGCCTGCCTAATCGCACACTCCTATTCGATCGTATGGAACGAGCACTCGCACGGGCTCGGCGAGACAAAACCAAAGTCTCGCTGTTATATCTGGACTTGGATAAATTCAAACAGGTCAATGACAGCTACGGCCACGGTGTCGGGGATCTGCTGCTGCAGGCCGTGGCAGACCGACTGCGCCATTGCGTGCGTGAAGTGGACACCGTCTCGCGGGTGGGTGGAGATGAGTTCGTGATTATGCTCGAAGACATCCAGCAGCTCGATCATGCCCTGCAGGTCGCGGAGAAGATCCGCGAGCAGTTAAACCTGCCCTTTCAGCTCGCCGAACATAATCTGAGGATGATCCCCAGCATTGGTATCGCACTGTTCCCTGAACACACTAACGAGCAGAACGAGCTACTAAATTTGGCGGATCGGGCCATGTATTACGCCAAACAGGCCGGCGGCAACCGCTCTCAGGTCGCCACATTAAAACCAGCCTGACCAGGCCGGAGCCAACGCCATCAGAGCTGATTTTTCTCCAGCGGCTCCAATTGCTTCCACAGCGCATCGGCCTCCTGGCTCAGTGTCGAGTAGTTGCGAATATCGCCGTTGCGCTGCGCTTGCATGGCAGCCTCTAGCTTGGCGTCGTAGGCCTTGCGTAGCTTCTTCGACGGATCACGATTAAACAGTCCGAACATCGGCGCCCTCCGGCATAACCAGGTCGTTTTGAAGCAGCTTAGAGCAAAATTGAGCTCAACAACGCGAACAACTGTAACAAGACGAGTGTCAGTCGCGTTGATGAGCTTAGCTGTCGCGACGCAGCGTTTGGAGATACAGGGCCTCGACCTTTTCCCGAGCCCAGGGGGTCTTGCGCAGGAATTTCAGGCTGGAATTGATGCTGGGATCGGTGGTGAAGCACTTGATGGTAATACGCTGCCCGAGCTCTTCCCAGCCATAGCGTTCAACCAGCGCGCTAAGGATCACCTTCAAGGTCACCCCGTGCAAAGGATCGGCGTGTTGCTGCTCAGCCACGCGGAGTGCCTTGCGCGGCCTCGGCGGATTCATCCTTCTTCACCCGAATACGGCTACCGGCCACTTCCTGATTATTCAAGGCCTTGATGGCCGCTTTGGCGTCATCATGCTTGGGCATTTCCACAAAGCCAAAGCCCTTGGACCCCCCCGTCACCTTATCTAGCACCAGGGTGCATTCGGTTACCAGACCATGGCCCTCGAACAGGTTGCGCAGCTCGGTTTCAGTGGTGGTACGGGCAAGATTACGAATCAGCAGTTTCATGGGAGGTCCGTGGTAGAATACGATCCGCACATTATACGCCTATCCGGCGCGGGCTTCACGGGCAAGCGCGGCTGATGCGCTAAGTTTGCGCCCGGCGCCCCAGTACTCGAGGCTTGCATGTCAGCACCCTTTATCAGTATCGGCCTGATCAATCCCAAAAGCCCGAGCAATGTCGGCGCCGTGATGCGCGCCGCTGGCTGCTATCAGGTAGATGAGGTGCGTTATACCGGTAGCCGCTATGATCGCGCTGCGCGTTTTCACACCGATACCCAGAACATCAGCCTGAACATTCCACTCAAGGGCCTCACGGATCTGCTCAACGATCTGCCCAGCGGCACCAAGGTGGTGTGCGTGGAATTGGTCGAAGGCGCCACCGCCCTACCCTCGTTCGTCCATCCCGAGAACGCACTCTATGTGTTTGGCCCGGAGGATGGCAGCCTGGATCAGGCCCTGGTAGATCGCGCCGACGCAGTGGTCTATGTGCCCACCGTCGGCTGTATGAACCTGGCTGCCAGCGTGAATGTATTACTCTACGATCGATTGGCCAAATCGGCACGGGCTCAGGGCAGCGATGCCCTCATTCGCAGCAGCCGCGATACCAACAACAGCGTGCGGGTTAAATCGCCCGCACAGCAGTAAGAACCTCCCTTTTACTATCAGGAATAAACCACCGTGCCACCCGCTTGCGAATATCATGACGTTGTCATCCTTGGCGCCGGCGCCTCCGGCCTGCTCTGCGGCTTCACCGCTGCGCAGCGCGGGCGTAGCGTGCTGATCCTGGAGCGAGCCAATAAGGTCGGCAAGAAAATACTTATGTCCGGTGGCGGGCGCTGCAACTTCACCAATTATGTCATCGAGGCGGACAACTTCCTCTCGGACAACCCACATTTCTGCAAGTCTGCCCTCAAGGGCTATACCCAGTGGGACTTTATCGCCCTGGTGGAGAAGCACGGTATTGCTTACGAAGAACGCAAGCACAGCCAGTTGTTCTGTCAAAACTTGGCCAAGGATATCGTCGCCATGCTATTGGACGAATGCGCCGAGGCCGGCGCGGAGATTCGCAGCCATTGTGAGCTTGACAGCATCAGCGCAATGGATGACGACCACGGCCGCTACCAGTTAGAACTGCACCACGATGGCCGCCCTCAGCGCCTGCGGTGCCAGTCACTGGTAATTGCCACTGGCGCGCTGTCGGTGCCGACCCTGGGCGGTAGTGGCGTGGGTTACGAGATCGCCCGACAATTCGGCCTGGCCGTCACCGAACGGCGCGCCGGACTGGTACCCTTTATGTTCAGCGACAATATCAAGGGACTGTGCGAACGCCTGAGCGGCACCGCGCTGGAAGTCAGCGTCAGTTGCAATGGCACCTGCTTTAGCGAAGCCATGCTGTTCACCCATCGTGGCCTCAGCGGTCCGGCGATGCTGCAGATATCTAATTACTGGCACCCCGGCGACGCGATCAGTATCAACCTGTTACCCGAACAGCACGCCGCACAATGGCTACTGCAGCACAAGCAGGAGCAGGGTCGTGGCCGGCTGAGAACGGTGTTATCACAGTCATTGCCCAAAGCACTGGTGGGCGAGCTCCAGGCGCTCTGGTGGCCGGGCAAGGAAGAAGCGCCGTTGGCAGAGTTCAGCGATCGGGAGTTGCAGCGTATCGGCCAATTGCTCAACGGCTGGCAGCTCAAACCGTCGGCTACAGAAGGCTATCGCACCGCCGAAGTTACCCTGGGCGGAGTCGATACCGCCGGCATCAGTTCCAAGACCATGGAAGCCAAACAGCAACCGGGCCTGTATTTTATCGGCGAGGTCCTGGACGTTACGGGCCACCTGGGTGGCTTCAACTTTCAATGGGCCTGGGCTTCCGGTTACAGCGCCGGCCAATTCGCCTGACCGGCGGGCCGGCGCCGAAGCGCCAATAGCAACAACACTGTCAGGCTGGCATACAGGATGAACGACAGTACTCTCGGGTGCCGGCTGTAAAAACTACCTCCCGACTCGGCAGCATGGGGCATGTACACCAGCAGCTCCTGCCGTTGAAAGGCCTCGGTACTGCCGTTGAGCCGCCCATTGGGCGCAGCCACCACAGAAGGTCCATTGTTGATTAGGTGAATCATCGGCACGCGATTTTCCACCCCGCGTACCACGGACATGGCGCTATGCTGGAAGGGCTGACTAGTCTCGCCAAACCAGTTGTCCTGAGAGACGAACAGCAGCACCTTGCCCGCAGCGTCGGCACCGATGGAAGCTGCGATAAACTCGGGAAACGCCGTCTCGTAACAGATCTTCGGCACGACCCGCATGCCGTTCACCTCGAAGATCGTATGCTCCAGCCCCGGCTGCAACGGGCGCAAAAATTCGCCAAAAAACGTTCTAGTCAGCCAATCCACACCGGGCAGATGGAAGAACCTCGGCAGGTATTCGCCAAAAGGCATCAGTAGCACCTTGCGGTACACACCGCGCTGCTCGCCGTCGGCATCCAGATGCGTTAGCGCGTTATAGTAAACGGCTTCGCCATCATCCCAGGCGCGTTCGGCATCATGCAGAATCAGCGAAACGCCGCGCTCACGTAGCACCTCGGCATAGCGCATACGCACACTGTAACGATCAAAGTAACCCTTGTAGCGAGCCTCCGGCCAGACCACCAGCTCAGCACCGGCTTTAGCCAGGCGCTCGGTTGCGGCCATTTCTTCAGGGTATTCCCGGGTGAAACCTGGCAGTGGCTCAGGCACGTCCAAGGTTACGGCATCGTTCGGCTGCACCAAACCGATCGGCCGCAGGTCCCAGGCCAACATCCGTTCATCCCACTGCTGGAGACTGATAAAGCCATAAATGAACCACGCGGCTAGCACCGCCATCGCGACCAGCTTGCCCAAGCGCTGTGTACGGCCCCGATCGATCAGCAGTTGAACAATCAGCACGCCGGTCATCAGCATCAGCAGATCCAGTGCCTGCACCCCGAGCAGGGATACGCCCTGCAGCGCAGGCAGGAAGTTAGCCTGGGCCTCGGCGAAATACGCGCCGAATAACAGCGGGTAGATGCCCATAATGACCACCATGCAGATCGGAAAGCTCAACAGATCCCAAGCAGGCAATCGCTGTGAAACCCAGCGATAGAGCAAGCACGACAGACCGATGGAGAGCCCCGCGTAGCACCAGAACAGCAACCCGAACAAGAGCGCAAATGGCCAGGGAAGTTCGCGCAGGTTGATCAGGAACTCAGCAATCCAGTAACTGGCGATCGCGAAATAGGCTACGCCATTGACGAAACCCAGCAGCAGCGCGAAAGGCAGCGAGGCACTACGCAGCGCAAACAGCAAGGGCACGCTGCCTATCCAGGCGCTCCAATAAAGCGCCTGATCAAACCAGGGCAGCCCCATCAGCACGCCACCAGCCAAGGCCAGCAGCAGGCGCAGCATTGGGCTCAACAACAGTGACTGGGGTCGCTCCACCCGCACACTAGCCGCCGGGAGGGCGGGATCTAGCCGTGACATTGCACGCCTCCAGAAACTAATCAGGTCAAAATGCACCGCGCATCAACCGCCGATACCGCCTAGCTACTCTATTCAGCGCGCCAGACACAGACCATCCCCTGTTCGGGTGAAAAGCCGCTGATCCATAAGCGCTTTTCGTCCTTTACAGCACTGCCACAACCCGCAAAATTCGGTATTCTTTGACCATCGCAAGAAGGAAATCCAATCCATGCCGCCCTGGTTAACCGGCACCCTGACGTGCCTGATGATATTGTTGTTTACCCTGATCGGCATCGGGCCGATGTTGATCATCGGACTGATAAAAGCATTCATTCCGGTACCCGCCTATCAAAGAGCCTGCTCACGGGCCGTGATGTGGATTGCCGAAAGCTGGGCGGAAAGCGTCAAATGGGCTTTCAACAAGATGACGCCCACAGCATGGGATATCCGCTGTGATACCCCTCTCAATCCGCAGCACTCCTATCTGGTGGTTAGCAATCATCAGTCCTGGGTTGATATTCCAGCTCTGTTGCAGGCTTTTAACCGCAAGACGCCTTATTTCAAATTCTTTCTGAAAAAGGAACTGATCTGGGTCCCCTTTCTCGGCTTAGCTTTCTGGGCACTCGATTACCCATTCATGAAGCGCTACAGCAAAGCACATTTGAGCCGCTATCCCCAGGACCAGGGCAAAGACCTAAAAATTACCCGCGAGGCCTGCGAGAAGTTTCAGCACCTGCCTGTCACCGTAGTGAACTTCCTGGAGGGCACACGTTTCACCCGCACCAAGCATCGTCAGCAGACATCACCCTTCAACAATCTGCTCAAGCCGAAATCCGGTGGCATTGCCTTCGTGATGGCCGCTCTGGGCGAGCAGATGAGGTCGCTGCTGGACGTGACCATTCTCTACCCTGAAGGCAAGGCGCCCGGCTTCTGGGGGCTGCTTTGCGGCAAGGTAGACCGGGTGGTGGTCGATATCCGCCAAGTGGAATTATCGGCGGCCCTATTCGCCGGCGACTACAGCAACGATCCGGTATTTCGCACTGAGTTTCAGCGGTGGGTGAACCAGCTCTGGGAGGACAAGGACCGGCGTCTGCTGGCACTGCGCGAGGAGCTGCGCTGATCACACCTCAGCGCAAGTAATACAGGTGTCGGTGGCAGGCAAGGCATGCAACCGTTCTGCACCGATAGACTCGCTACAGCGCGTGCACAAACCGTATTGCCCTGCATGGTAGCGTCTGATGGCGGCATCAACCTGCTGTAAAGATTGGTCTGCCTCCTGCAGAAGGGCCCGCATCACCTCATCGTTCTCGCGCTCCTGAGCCTGCTCGGCAGAGTCCGCAGAATGAGCGGCCGCCAAATCCCGGCTCAGCGCGGCCTGACGCTGGAGGTACTCTTCGCGCAAATGCTCAAGGGTTTGCAGTGGATTATCATGCATGGTGCTCTCCTTTAGGTAGAAACCCGCATAACGGGTGCGCCTCAGCTTGAGGCCTTGCCGTGCTAAGCGCCTTGACCCAGATCAGTCCAGCGTCTCGAGTGCGTCCTCAAGCCCCTGCACCGGCATATCCAGCGCCTCGCCGACGCCGCCGTTGGTCAGCCTGCCGTGGGCGATATTCAAGCCTGCCAGCAGGTGCCGGTCTTCGCGCAATGCCTGTGCCAAACCCTTGTTGGCCAATGCTAGCACGTAGGGTAGCGTTGCATTATTCAGCGCCTGGGTAGCGGTACGCGCCACCGCCCCAGGCATATTCGCCACGCAGTAGTGGACAATACCCTCCTCCACGTAGGTCGGTTCGGCATGGGTGGTAGCCCGAGAGGTTTCCGCACACCCGCCCTGATCTATGGCTACATCCACCAGCACGGCACCGGGTTGCATGCGAGCAAGCACTGCCCGCGAAATCAATCGGGGTGCGGCCGCGCCGGGGATCAATACCGCACCAATGACCAGATCAGCTTCAACCAACTGCTCCTCCAGCGTCACGCTGGTGGAAAACAGCGTCTGGATACGGTTGCCGTACTGACGATCCAGACGCCGCAGTACCTGCGGATCGCGATCCAGCACCCGCACCTCAGCGCCCATGCCCACCGCCATGGCCAGGGCATTGCTGCCGACCACTCCGCCACCGAGGATCACCACTTTGCCGCGTGGCACACCCGGCACCCCGCCAAGCAATACGCCGCGCCCACCCCGTGCCTTCTCCAGACAGCCTGCTCCGGCCTGTACAGCCATCCGACCGGCCACTTCGGACATGGGCGCCAGTAAGGGTAAACCGCCATATTGATCAGTCACTGTTTCGTAGGCGATGCAGCAGGCCCCTGAGGCCAGCAGAGCCTCAGTCTGTTCACGGTCCGGGGCTAGATGCAGGTAGGTGAAGAGCACCTGATCCGCTCGCAACAACGCCCGCTCGCTGGCCTGCGGCTCCTTGACCTTGACGATCAACCGCGCTTGCTCGAACACCCCTCGGGCATCGGTGATGCGCGCTCCGGCAGCACGGTATGCCGAATCGTCGTAACCAATGGCCAAGCCAGCATCCGCTTCGACACTGACCTGATGCCCGTGGGCGATCAGTTCTGCCACCGCCATGGGCGTAAGGCCGACACGGTATTCGTGATTCTTGATTTCTCTGGGGACACCAACGTGCATCGCCGTCACCTCCGTTAAAAACACTTTGCTTTATTCCAGTGTAGAGGGTCCAGCCGTACATTCGCTTAAAATGACGCCGAGTAAATTACTCACAACAGCGGCGGCGCATTAGCGGCCAAACGACATAGGTGCCAGATGATATTGCTGACCAGCCGCTACCACCTGGTTGCGTCCCCCGCCCTTGGCCTCATACATGCGCCGGTCGGCGGTCGACAGCAGACTGTCCAGACTTTGTCCGTCTTCGCCCAGAGTGGCGACGCCGGCACTGAACGTCATCACCTGAGTGCGCCCCTCGATATCCGGCGGTTGCGCGACCAGTAGTTCGCGCAGGTCATTAGCCCGTTCGGCGGCCTGACCGAGGTCGGCCCCAGGTAGTAGAATGGCAAATTCCTCGCCGCCGAGGCGACATAACAGATCCGTATCGCGTAACCGCTGCGGCAGCAACTGCGCCAAATGACGTAAGGCGCGATCACCGCCGCCATGACCAAACTGATCATTCACCTGTTTGAAGTGATCCAGATCCAGAATGATCAACGACAAGGGGTTGTTGTCGCGCAGCGCATGACTGCGCTCGCGTTGAAACACTTCAGCCAGCTTCATCCGGTTAGCCAAGCCAGTCAGCGTATCGGTGCTGGCCAGCTCAAGCAGTCGCGCCTCATTGGCCACGCGACTACGTTCGTAAATATGCGAAAACATCATGATCGCCGCACTACTCAAACCGACGTTGGCCGCCACCATCGCATTCAACCAGGAATCATCGACCATATACCGATAGTTGAACGCTGCCACTCCCATACTGAGGAATCCGAGCGACATCCAGAAGCCGCCGCGCAGGCCCAGCAGCAAGTAGCAAATGATCGGAATAGCCTGAATCCAGGCAAAAACCGTAAAGGACGTGCTCGGCAACAACAATGCAAAGGTCATCAGAGCAAAAAAAGGAAACAGATAGAGTAGAGTCCACATGCGCAGATGCGGTGTTGTATCAGCGATTCGCAACAGCCCCAGCGCAAATAGAGCATAAGTAATCTCAAGCCCTGCCAGGACCCATACTCCCCTGCCGAAATTCACGGCACCGAAAAGCAATCCCCCGCCTACTGTAAACCACAACAAAGCCTTGAACACCAGCCTGCGGTGCTGCTGACTGGATCCCAGCATTTGCGCCATCGACAGCCTCCATCGCTTTATCGTTATTTGTGCAACAGTGTGTCGCACCCATTGAAGCATGAGTGCAGCCCTGAATAATATTCGGCCTTTGCTTTAGATCACAGTAAATAAACGCAGTATGTGCGCATAATAGCTTCTCAACTGGCCAATAAATGTGCATGCTTAAAGAATATGGCCAAATGCCTCCTACTTTAAGTATCTCCTTTCATTGACTCGAAACAAGACATTTTGTCTTAAGGCAACAAGGATAGCGGATGTGAGCACAATACCCTTGCTGGTGTGCGACGATTCCAACATGGCCCGCAAGCAACTAATCCGCGCACTTCCATCTAACTGGCCGTTTCAGGTTTCCCAGGCTACCAACGGACTGGAAGGCCTGGAAGCTATGCGCCAAGGGCTGGGACAGATAGTACTGCTGGATCTGACCATGCCCGAACTGGATGGCTTCGGCGTGCTCGCGAAACTCCGCGAAGAAGGTTTGCAGGCAGACGTTATCGTGGTCTCAGGGGACGTTCAGGAAGAAGCCGTGCGTCGGGCCAAGGCGCTCGGCGCCAAGGCTTTCATCAAGAAGCCTGCTGACCCTATGCAGTTGGCAGAGGCGCTGAACGCGCTGGGCATCGACATCCCGCTGAATAGCACGCCGATTGCGCCCACTGCGGCGTTTTCCGACTTGCCCAATGTATCCTTCCGCGATGCCTTCCGTGAAATCACCAACATCGCCATGGGCCGTGCTGCCGAATTGCTCGGCCGCGTGCTGGGGGTGTTTATCCAGCTACCCATACCCAATGTCAATATTCTCGAGGTGGGCGAGCTACACATGGCCCTGGCTGACGCCCAGCGCGGTGAGCGCCTGTCAGCCATTTGTCAGGGCTATATCGGTGGCGGAGTGGCTGGCGAAGCGCTGCTGGTATTCCACGATGCCGAGATTAACGACGTTGCCAAACTGCTGAATACGCAGGAGGACGAGTCGGCCAAGCTGGAAATGCTTCTGGATCTGGCCAGCATCATTATCGGCGCCTGCCTCAACGGCCTGTCTGAACAACTCAATATCAATCTGTCACAAGGTCACCCGCTGGTACTTGGCCAACACTGCCCGATCGAAGATCTTATACGCATCAACCAGCGCCGCTGGAAGCGAACGCTGGCAGTTGAGATCAGTTACAGCCTGGAAGACATGGATATTCACTTCGACCTGCTGCTGCTCTTCACCGAGGACTCTGTGCCCCGGTTACGCGAAAAACTCGACTTTATGATCGATTGACCCCCCCATAGGACCCCTGCCATGTCTGCTCAGTTTGATATCAATGAACTTCACTGGTTACTGGATATTGTCCAGAGCATTGATGTCGGCGTAGTGGTCATGGACCGCGATTACCGAATCGACGTGTGGAACAGCTTCATGGAAAACCATTCCGGGGTAGGTTCGGACGAAGCGGCGCGCAAATCCCTGTTTGAACTGTTTCCGGAAATCGAACCCAACTGGTTCAAGAAAAAGGTCGAGACCGCCGTCATGCTTGGCACCCGGGCATTCACCATCTGGGAGCAAAGACCCAACCTGGTGCACTTCAAAAGCTATCAACCGATTACCGGGCTGGCTGACGAGATGTACCAGAACGTCACCATCCTGCCACTGCGCAGCACCAGCAGCATTACGGACCATGTGTGCCTGATTATCTACGATGTAACGGGGGTCGCCATCAACAAACGCCAGCTCGAGTCAGCAAATACCCAACTGCGGGAACTGGCATTGCGTGACGGGCTCACCGGACTGCTTAATCGGCGTTACTGGGAGGAGTGCCTGGAGCGTGAATTCGCCCGCCATGTACGCTACCAGAGCCCAGCCAGTCTGGTGATGTTTGATATCGACCACTTCAAACGCTTCAATGATACCTATGGCCATCAATTGGGTGATGAGGTCATCCGCGAGGTCGCGCGGCTAAGCAAATTGTTCGCCCGTGAGACCGATTTTGCTGGCCGCTATGGCGGCGAAGAATTCGTGGTATTGCTGCCGGACACCCCGATTGAAGGCGCTGCGCAATTCGCCGAGCGGTTACGCAGCGCTATTGAGAGGCTGACTATCGAGCATATGGACGAGGTGCTCAGCGTCACCATCAGCCTCGGCATCGCCGAACTGGATGATTCCATGACCTCGCACCAGGAGCTGATAGAGTCTGCCGACAAAGCGCTCTACCAATCCAAGGAAAAGGGTCGAAACTGCAGTACTCAGGCCGGCGACTGACTAGACCGGACACAGCTTCGCGCGGCAGACTTGAATTCAGGCTGATATGCTCACGGATTGAACTGGTTCGCTCTGATACACTGTCTGCCCTCCCACCAGCAGGTTATGTGCGTGAATCCAACTTCTTTTTCCAGTCTGGCCTTGCCCAAGGCGCTTCTCGACACCCTTGAACACCTGGGCTTCACCCAGATGACACCGATTCAGGCTCAAGCCTTGCCGGTCATTCTCGCGGGCAAGGATCTGATCGCTCAGTCGCGCACCGGCAGCGGTAAGACCGCGGCGTTTGGCATAGGCCTGCTGACCCCGCTTAATCCCGCCTTTTTCGGCTGTCAGGCGCTGGTATTAAGCCCAACTCGCGAACTCGCCGCCCAGTCTGCCAGCACATTGCGCACGCTGGCCCGCGGCCTGCCGAATATCAAGATCATCACCTTGTGCGGCGGCACACCTTTTGGCCCGCAAGCGGCCTCACTGGAGCAGGGTGCACATGTCATCGTCGGCACCCCGGGGCGGATCAAGGACCATCTGGACCGGGGTACGCTGGAACTGAGCGGGCTCAATTGTCTGGTGCTGGATGAGGCCGACCGTATGCTGGACATGGGATTTTACGACAGCATCGCCGAGATCATCAGCCTCGCCCCCAAACGCCGGCAGACGCTGCTGTTTTCCGCCACCTACCCAGCATCGATCGATAGCCTGGCTGGCCGTTTTCTGCAGGCACCCGAGCGTGTCAGCATTGAAGAAACCGAACCACAGAATCCGATAGAACAACGGTTTTACGAGATAACCCCCGCCGAGCGGCTGCAAGCGGTGGTGCGTCTGCTTGCCGCTGAGCGGCCGCAACCCTGTATCGCCTTTTGCCACACGCGCCAGCAGTGCCAGGACCTGCTTCAGCACCTGCAGGCCAACAAGATCAGCGCCCTGACCCTGCATGGTGATATGGAACAGCGCGAGCGTGATGAAGTACTTGCGCTGTTCGCCAACCAGAGCTGCAGCGTACTGGTAGCAACGGATGTTGCCGCTCGGGGTATTGATGTAGCCGGTGTGGCCGCGGTGATCAACGTCGAGCTGTCGCCTGACCCGGCGCTGCACACTCACCGGATCGGCCGTAGCGGTCGAGCCGGCGAGCCTGGACTGGCCCTGAGCCTGGTGGCGCCTGCCGAGGGTGGACGCGCCAGCAGTATCGAAGCAGCCCAGGGAACTCCATTGGCCTGGTGTGATCTGAATAGCCTGCCAGCCACCCTGGAGCAACCTCTGATTGCGCCGATGCGCACGGTCGCCGTTGCTGGCGGACGCAAGGACAAGGTGCGTCCAGGCGATCTGCTCGGAGCTCTGACCGGTGAGGCGGGTTTGCCGGCTGACGCCATAGGCAAGATCAGTATTACCGACTATCAAGCGTTGGTCGCTATCCGTCGTGATCTTGCGCCTATTGCCCAGCAAAAACTGGAGCAGGGCAAGATCAAGGGGCGACGATTCAAAATACGCCTGCTCTGACATTCATACTCTTACGTTGCCTTTGTTCTGGAATGCGCTATGACCACGGATCAGGCACTGATCTTCAGTATTTTAGGGGCCACGATTGGCCTGTTTCTCTGGGGTCGCCTACGCCATGACGTAGTCGCCCTTATCGCCCTTGTGGCCTGCGTCTTCGCTGGACTGATCGAGGGCAATCAGGCCTTCAGCGGCTTCTCACAGCCTGCAGTCATTACCGTCGCCGCCGTGCTGATTCTCAGCTTCGGCCTGCAAACCACTGGCGCCGTGGAGTCCATGGCGCAGAAGGTCCTGCCCAAACGCGGCGGCAGCTTGGTCAGTATCGGCGTCCTGACCTTGCTTGGCGCGTGCCTCTCGGCATTTATGAACAATGTCGGCGCCATGGCATTGCTGATGCCCATTGCCATGCAGGTCGCGGTACGCCAGGGCATTGCTCCCGGCAAGGTGCTAATGCCGCTGGCTTTTGGCACCATTCTCGGCGGTATGACAACCCTGATCGGCACCCCACCCAATTTGATTGTTGCCGACTTCCGCGCGGCGCAAACCGGATCCGGCTTCAGCATGTTCGATTTCTCCCCCGTCGGCTTGGCGGTGGCAGTGACGGGTGTAATATTTGCTGTGCTCGCCGGCCGATGGCTGGTGCCCAACCGGCACAAACATGACGCCGAAAGCTTCGATACCGGCACTTACCTCACGGAAGTACGCATTGCAGAGAATGCCAAAGTCGCCGGCAAAACCCTGCGAGAGGTCGAGCAACTGCTGGATGATAGCGATGCTCAAATTGTTGGCATGGTACGCAATGATTTTCGGGTCACAGCGCCTTTCCCAGGCCGGATTCTCAAGGCCGGAGATATTCTGGTGGTCGAAGCCGAACCGGAAGCGCTCGGCGGCACCCTGACCCGCCTTGGACTGAAGCTGGAAGAGGCTGTACCCACCTCTCCGAACAAAAAAGAAGAGAATGAGAGCGACAGTTCAGACGAGGTTGATCAGCAGGCGGACAGCGCCGCACAGCCTTCAAATATCGCAACCGCAGCATCTGACAGCAGCGATGGCCGTTCTGGGATCCGGCCAGCCAAACTCGATCATCAGGCCGCAGACGAAAAAGTCGACGAGCTCGAAGAACCAGAACACAACAGCAGCACCGACGAAGAGGTTGTGATTCAGGAGCTTGCCGTCCAGCCAGGCTCCCTGCTGCAAGACCGGAGCGCGACCGACATTCAAATTCGCACCCGTTTTGGCATCAACCTGCTGGCGATTTCGCGCCAGGGCCATCGCTCGATCAAACGTCTGCGCTGGACCAACCTGAACGCAGGCGACGTGTTACTGATGCAGGGTAGCGCCGAGGCGATTGCCAACTTTGCCTCCGTATACGGCTGCATCCCGTTGGCGCAGCGCGCCATATTGATCCCTAACAAGCGCAAAGCGATCACCGCAGTCGCGATCATGGGCGGCTCCATTATGCTTGCAGCCACCGGCGTGTTACCCGCCGCGCTGGCCTTCACGCTCGGGGTCATTGGCTACATGCTCACCAGCGTCATCCCGCTGCGGCGCATCTATGAAGCCGTGGACTGGCCGATTATTGTGCTACTCGGGGCTTTAATGCCGTTGGCGGCAGCCATGGCCGACACCGGAGCAGCTGATCTATTGGCCAGAACGCTGCTTGAAAATGTCGCGCAGAGTAACGCGGTAATCGGGCTGGCCCTGGTGCTGGTCATCACCATGACGCTGTCTGACTTTATGAACAACGCCGCGACAGCGGCGGTGATGTGCCCAATCGCGCTGAGCATCTCCAGCCAGCTGGGCGTTAATCCAGACAGCTTTTTAATGGCGGTCGCTATTGGTGCATCCTGCGCCTTCCTGACGCCCATTGGCCATCAGAACAATACGCTGATCCTTGGCCCCGGCGGGTTCCGTTTCGGTGATTACTGGCGGCTCGGTTTGCCCATGGAGTTACTGGTCGTTTCCCTGAGCATACCGATGCTCCTATGGGTGTGGCCGCTTTAAGCGGCCCCATCGTCCCGACAGGTAAAATCCTCCTTATAACTGATCGCGCAATCCGGACAGACAAAATCGTCCGGCACGCTGTCCCAGCGCGTGCCCGGCGCAAAGCCCATATGCACATCACCAGCGGCCTCGTCATATTCATAGCTGCATTCAGGACAACGATACCGGCTCACGCTGCCACCTCCTCTGCCGACTGACGCATCCCGGACTCAGCAAGCCCATACTGACGTATGAGTCTGTCACGCTTGGCTGGCTCAAAATTGATTCTGCTCGGATCGCGATCAACTGCTGCCAGCAGGCGTTGATTCATTATTTTGAACCAGAGCGGCGGAACGTAGGCGATCAAATACATACCAAAGTAGCCACTGGGTAACCTTGGGAGATTGGGGAAATCCCGCAGCGACTGATAGCGCCGGGTCGGATGCGCGTGATGATCGGAATGACGCTGGAGATGGAACAATGCCCAGTTGGAGAACAGATGATTGCTGTTCCAGGAGTGCCAAGGCTGGCAGCGCTCGTAACGCCCATTCGGCAACGGCTTACGCAGCAATCCATAGTGCTCGATGTAGTTGGCCTGAGTCAGCTGGAAAGCCCCCCAAAACGCAATCAACAACAAGATCGGCAGCATGCCCACCCCCAGAAAAGCAATCAAAGTACCGTAAAGCGCAATACTGATCAGCGCCGGTTGGATGATTTCATTGTCCAGGCTCCACACTGACTTCCCGCAGCGATCCAGGCGTTCCGCCTCAAGGTCCCAGGCACGGAAAAAAGCCCCTGGCATTTCCCGGAACACGAAGCGATAGAGGCTCTCTCCCATCCGCGATGAGGCGGGGTCGACCGGCGTTGCCACGTCGCGATGATGGCCGCGGTTGTGCTCTACAAAAAAATGCCCATAGAAGCCCAAGGCCAGGGTAATCTTCGCCAGCCAGCGCTCCAACCCGGTTTTTTTGTGGCCCATTTCATGGCCGAGGTTCAATCCGTAACCCAAGGTGCCGCCGGCAGCCAGCACTACGGCCAACACGCCATGCCAGGGCAACTCGTGCGTGCCCAGAAAAATCACACTGACCAGAAAACTGAGCCACAAAATCGGCACCAGCGCGTAAGTCACGTAGCGATAGTAAGGATCCGCCTCAAGCCCCGGCACTGCTTCCTCGGGTGGATTACTACGATCCTCGCCGATCAGTGCATCGAGGGCAGGAATCACCGCGTAAGAAAACAGCGTAGGCAACCACAGCCAAAGCAATTTCGGCGACACCAGCATGTACATCAGTGGACCGACCAGAGCCGTGCAGGGCACCAACAGCGAAAACAGCCACAGATGGCGTTTGTGATCAATATACTCGGAAGCCGGCATCTCGGCTTGGGCAGGGCTATTCATAGGGGAGCACTCTCTTATTATTGTCATGCGTACTTTGTCATTGGACAAACAGCTACTGATCGATACTGCTCCCGGCTCAGCTGAAAACCTACCGTTGCAACGGGCAATAAATCGTCATAATGTGACAACTCATCCCGCGCAGACGGTAGAACATGCTCTCCCAACAACTATGGCTTAGCCCTTCCGTTCACCCTGTCTATGCGCGACTGATATGCGCTGAGTTGCGCCGGCAGGGTTTTACTGCACAGGAGATCATTGCCGATACACGTTTGAACTGGGATCTGCTCCATCACAACAATCGGTTTCTCAGCTTCGACCAGATGCATCGTCTGGCGCTGCATGCCCTGGAGCTGAGCCAGTGTCCCTGGCTGGGAATTGAGGTGGGCCAACATACCGATGTTTCTGCTCATGGTACTGCCGGCTACGCCAGCATCGCTGCGCCTACCGTGGGCATGGCCATCGCGACACTGCAGCGCTACTCGGGCCTGCGGCAGAACATTGCCGTATTCAACATAGACGCCACCGGTACCCGTGCAGCCCTGGTATTGGATGAGAAGCTTATTCTGCCGGCCCTGCGCGAATATCTTCTGGGCCATTTTACAACCGCGATGCTACGTTTGCTTGAGACCGCCACCGGGCTACCCTTGCGTGACCAGATCACTTTGCACTGGCCGATGCCCGAGGCACCCTGGTCAGACAATTACAAACAGATTGCCGGAACGGTCATATTCAACAGCCGGACATTGCGCATCGAACTCCCCAGCGACTACCTCAATACACCCTGTCTGGCGGCCGACCCGGAAGCCGAACGGCTGGCACTGCGCGACTGCGAAAATCAGTTACAACGCCTGCTGCGTGGCGGCACATTGAGCGAGCGCATCAAGCAGCGCTTGCTGGCCTGCCAAGAGGGCTACCCTACACTTGAGCAGATGGCCCGCGAAGAACACATGGCTCCGCGTACACTCATACGTCATCTAAACGATGAAGGGGTGCGTTATCAAACCTTGCTGGATGACGTGCGGTGTGACCTTGCTTGCTGGCTGCTCACACAAACCGATCTGAGTATTGAAGCTGTAGCCGAACGTCTTGGCTATCTCGATCCGACCAACTTCAGCCGCACCTTCCGACGCTGGCTAGGCGTTACTCCACGGAGCTTTCGCCAGAACGCGCGAGCCCGGGCCGGAGGGTTTGACGTGGCGCCCTCGCGCCCCCTATAGTGGCACACTGACTTTTACTTGCTGGTAGTCACTTATTGAAAGCCGCCAGCCGACTGCAGCGGCTGGCGTTTAGCCCTTGCGTGCAGCAGTCAATCGTTGTGTACTGAAGCCGATAATCGCGCCTTATGCTCGAAAACAGGTGACCGAATAAGCCACGGAACCCGTATAGATATTGATCATCGACTAGAACCTTGAGTTCAAGGCCGTCGAAAAACGCCAGGGAAGCAGGTCAGGCACCGAACATGGTCTTTTCAGCAGTTTGCGCAGCCAGTCTGCCCGGGCATATAGCGCCCGCCAAAGCTCCTCACTCAGCCCATACACTTCGTCCGTGTTGGCCGCTGCTGATATTGTGCCTGTTGTTTGTTTCAACCCTGGCCAACGCGCAACCGGCTGTGCTGATACTCGACGGCTCCGAAGCGGGCATTAGCCTGCAGACGCACGCCTATTATCTACGCGACCCCCAACGCATCCTGACCATTACCGACATACAAGATCATGATGCCGACTTCCAGCCCGCTAATGAACGCCGCGACCTTAATTTCAGCTACACCCGCGACCATGTCTGGCTGCGGGTCGACATTGCGTCGGCTGCCAAGGAGCCACACAGCTGGGTACTGGAAATGCGCTATGCCTCGTTGGATAGAGTCAGTTTTTTCAACATCAGTAGCGACGGCATACAGCAACAGCATGGCGGCGATACGCTGCCCTACAGGCAACGCAGCTTTCCCCATCGCAACCCGGTGTTTTCAATAGCGCTGGAGCCCGGCGAAGAACGTAGCTTGTATATCCTGACGCATTCCGAGGGCAGTTTGTCACTGGACAACCAGTTATGGCATACGGCCGCATTCAACGAACACAACCAGATGACCTACGCTCTGCTGGCCATCTACTTCGGCATGCTGCTCGCGCTGGCCAGTTACAACCTGATGCTGTTCGCTGTATTGGGTGAGCGCTCATTCGCACTGTACGTCTGCTTCGTAGTCAGTTTCGGCATAGGCATGTTGGCGATCAATGGCCTAGGCGCACAATACCTCTGGCCCAACCTGGGCGAAACAGGCAATCGAATACTGCCGTTCTTTCTCAGTTTATCAGCCACCGTGGGCGTTCTTTTTGCGCAATCCTTTCTGGATACCGCGCGCCGCGCTGAGGGTCTCAATCGCGTCCTGTCGATCTGGGCCTGGATCGCGATGAGTGCCACGCTGCTGACCTTGGTGGTGGATGGTCAGCGGGCATTGCAACTGATGTCGGTGATCGGCCTGGTTACCACACTGGTCCTGTTTGTCACCGGTATCATCTGCGTAGCACGGCGTATTCCAGGATCGCTTATCTTCGTCTTCGCCTGGCTCATGCTGCTGGCTGGGGCCATGCTGCTGGCGCTGCGTAACTTTAGCTTGATCCCGTCCACCTTCCTCACTGTCAATGCCATGCAAATCGGCTCGGCTATAGAGATGCTATTACTGTCATTGGGGCTAGCGGCACGCTTCAACGAGCTCAAGCGCCTTAAAGAATCAGCTCAGCGGCAGGCATTGAGATCGCAAAAACAGGTGTTAATGTCGCTCCTGCAGCAGGAAAAAATTCTTGAGCAGCGCGTTACCGAACGCACCGAGGCACTAGCGCAGGCCAATGCCCGCCTGGAAATGCTTGCCATGCAGGACCCGCTCACGGGACTCGCTAACCGTACCGCGCTCACGCAGCATCTTCAGCAAGCGATGTTACGTACCGAACGTCGCAACGAACTCCTGGCATTGGTTCTGATTGACCTGGACAGCTTCAAAGCCATCAACGACCAACTGGGACATGATATCGGGGATCAGGTACTGAAACAGGTAGCGGTACGACTCAAGGGCTGCGCCCGAGAGACCGACCTGGCGGCACGCCTGGGCGGCGATGAGTTTGTCCTGATCAGCGAGGGTATTCTCGACCAGGAAGACGCTTTGCGTCTCGGTGAAAGACTGCTTGATGCGCTAAGCCTGCCCATTGCGCTAGATGATGGCAGTATCAGCGTCGGCGCCAGCATTGGCATCAGCCTGACCAATGGCATTCAACCTGATATCGAGGCACTGATGCGCCACGCCGATCAAGCGATGTACCTGCGCAAGCGCGGCGGGCGCAATGGCGTGCGGCTGTACAGCCCCGAAGCCGTCTCACCATTCTCTGCAGATAACCTGCGTGACCGCTGAAGCCTACCCAAACGGGCGAACAGCGATAGCGTCGCTATTGCTGCTATTGCTGCTGAGCATCAGTGCGCACGCCCAGGGCGCGCCGGGCGTGCTGTTTCTTACCGGTACTGAACAGCACATTGATCTACAACCCTGGGTGGAATATCAGCAAACGGCGCGGAAGGTCACTTATCAACAATTGCTCAATAGCAAGGCAGTCTGGACTGCAGGCTCCAACCGCGGCGACATGAACTTCGGTTACACCCGCGACGCCGTGTGGTTAAAACTCAGCCTGAGCTCCAGCTCCAGTCGCGATACACTCTGGCACCTGCATTTCCCTTACTCTTCACTTAACCGGGTAGACATCTATCAACAAAACCATGCAGTAAAAACCAGCGGCGCCATCGTGCCGTTGCATCAGCGCGATCTGGCGCACCGCGATCCAGCCTTCTCACTGCGCCTGGCACCCGGCGAACAAACCACCTTGTACATTCGAACCCAATCCGAAGGCAGCCTGACCCTGACCAGTCAATTGTGGTCTGGCGCGGCCTTCGCCAGTTTCAGCGTCAATAGCACTGCGTTGCTCGCGCTGTACTGCGGTATGTTGTTGGCCTTGGCACTCTACAACCTACTGCTATATACCGTTTTGCGTGAGCGTAGTTATCTGCTCTATGTGTGTTTCGTGCTCAGCTTTGGTCTGGGTGCATTAGCTTTTACCGGTCTTGGCGCACGGTATATCTGGCCGGATATCGGCACCTGGGGCGGGCGACTATTACCCCTGGGACTGTGTCTGGCAGCCACCATTGGCACTCTGTTCACCTGCAGCTTTCTCAATACGCGGCAGCATATGCCGGGCTGGCACCGCCTGCTCTGCGCGCTGATGTTGGCCAGCCTGATACTCACACTCGCAAGCCTGTTTCTCCCCGTGCATTGGGTGATCCTCAGCATGTCGTTACTGGGCATGATTGGAGCACCCCTGACCCTGATCTGCATTCTGCTCGCCGTACGTTACCGGGTGCCGGGTGGGCGCATTTTCCTGACGGCGTGGGCCTGTATGATTGTCGGGGTGGTGTTGCTGTCATTACGCAACTTCGGCGTTATCCCGTCCAATCTGGTGACCACCTACGCTATGCATGTGGGCTCGGCGCTGGAGATGCTGTTACTGTCGTTTGCTTTGGCGGCGCGCTTCAATACGCTAAAAAAACAGAAGGAGGAGACCCAGGCTAACCTGGTCAAAACCCTGAAAACCCATGAGCAGGAACTGGAGTTAAAAGTTCAAGAGCGCACGGAAGAGCTGCAAATAGCCAACGTCCGGCTCGAGGCTATGGCCATGCAAGACCCGTTGACCGGACTGGCCAATCGGAGCGCGTTGGATATGCACATGACCCATGTTTTGCGCCGATCCCAGCAGCGACATACACCCCTGGCGGTCATGCTCATTGACTTGGATGGTTTCAAGCAGATCAATGATCAGCTTGGGCATGAAACTGGCGACCAGGTTCTGCGCACCATTGCCGACCGGTTACGCAGCATCGCCAGGGAATCGGATTTCGTCGCGCGTCTGGGTGGCGACGAATTCGTGCTGGTCGCCGAGGATATCGGCACACCAGAGCAGGCCCACACACTGGCGGAGCGGTTTCTCGACAGGCTTAGCCTGACTATTGATATGGATACCCAGAGCGTGGCCGTGGGCGCCAGCATCGGCATTAGCATGACGCGCTCAGCCGAGCTGGATATGGCGCAAATGCTACGTCAGGCAGACATGGCGATGTACAACCGCAAACGCAGCGGGCGCGGGGGGGTAAGTTTCTACGCGCAAGAACAATTCAGCAACCAACTAGCCTGAGCTGGCACTGCAGGCTATAGATCCCTGGGTGAGCGCTACCGCTCACCCACACCAATCAGTTGCCAGGCAGCACTTTGAGCAGCTTGCCTTGCGCGGCGTCGGTGAGCAAATACAAGGCGCCGTCGGGGCCACTGCGCACATCGCGAAAGCGGCTTTCAAGCTCCCCGAACAGACTTTCCTGCTCGACCACCTCGTTACCCTCCAGGACTACGCGACGCACCTCCATCCCGGCCAGTGCCGCGACCATCAAATTGCCATCCCACTCAGGAAAGAGCTCACCGCGGTATAGGCTAAAGCCCGCCGGGGCGATGGACGGCGTCCAATGCAGCAACGGCTGCTCTAAACCTGGCAGTTCGGTATGCGGGCTGATAACGGCACCACTGTAATCCACGCCAAAGGTGATTTTCGGCCAGCCATAATTTTTACCTGGCTCGACCAGGTTGATCTCGTCTCCCCCCCTTGGCCCATGCTCATGGGCGAGCACGCGCTGCCCCTGGGCATCATATATAAGCCCTTGAACATTGCGGTGCCCTATGCTGTAAAGCTCTGGCAAGGCACCGTCCTGCCCTACATAAGGGTTATCCTCGGGCACCGAGCCATCGCGATTCAGGCGCACGATTGAACCGATGTGGCTGCTGGTTTTTTGCGACTCTTCACGGTAATTAAAGCCGTCACCGAGGCTCAGCAACAAGGTATTGTCTGGCAGAAAGGCAATCCGGCCGCCGTAGTGAGCCGAGCCTGCTTTGGCCGGCGTAACGCGAAAAATCTCTTCAACCTCAGTCAGCGCCTGGCCATCCAGGGTGGCGCTAGCCAAACAGGTATGATTTGCCTTGCTGGTCCCACAGGCATAGCTGAGAAACACGCGATTGTTCTGCTCGAACTCTGGATCAAGGGCAACTTCAAACAAGCCAGCTTGGCCGGAAACAAAAACTTCCGGCACACCGCTGAACGGCTCGGCCTGCAACTCGCCCTCGGAGCTGATATGCCGAAGCTGACCGGTGCGCTCAGTCACCAGCATCCCGCCATCCGGCAAGAACGCCAGCGACCAGGGATTCTCAAGGCCTTCGGCCAGTGTTTCCACGCGGTAGTCTGCCGCCTGCACGGCCCAGGCAGAAGACATTGCTACAGCCGCCAGCAAGGCGCTTCTTTTCCACATGTCATAACCCTCCAATTGAATGAGTGCTAGCCCAGTACGCGCAAGCCACGCTTGACCACAGGTCGAGTCAGCCGACCAAACAGCCAACTCCCCACAGCCACTGCCAGCATCATCAGCAACAATCCCCAGGTGTCCCTGGTGGCGGCAATAAAGGTTGGCATGGGCAGGAAATAGTCAGCGATACGGAACGCTACCCAGATTCCAACACCCCCGGCCAACACAAACAACAACCCCCGCCAAGGCTTAAAAATACGCCCCAGGCCCGCGGCCACCGGCAGGGCAAAAATAAAGGTAACCGCCACCATCAGGCCAAAGATCGGGGTGAACCCAGTAAGATCACGCAGACTGGTGAGCATACGCTGCTCCAGCGAAATCGGTGTACCCAGTTGTTGCAGCTCGAAGAGATTCAATTGAGTCTGAGCCAGGCTGCCCAGCACTGTGGCCACAAGCACACTGACGACAAAGAAGAAAAGAACGCGCAGAACAGTGATCAGCATCGCCGGAACATCCTGTTTTATTAACGAAATTGTGACATCTGGGGGGCTCAGCGGACACGCTGAACCTGTAACCTGATATGTAACCTGTCAGCCCTGCACCGAGGGCAATTGCGGCAGATTACGCAGGCCAGCTTCGTAGGCGGCCATATCGAAAGGCGCATCCTGATCCAGCATGACGCCAATGCAATGGGCAAGCACTTCGGCCATCAAATCCATGCTGTCCTCGCGGCTATAGCCAACCAATGTGAGCTTGTTCAGCGTCGCTTGGGCAAAAGCCGGCTCATTACTAGCCAACTGATTTTCAATGGCTTCAAGCAGACGCTCATGGGCAAAAAGCGCGTCAGCCTGTTCATCGTTGGGAGCGGTGTCTTCAGGTGCTTGCATGGCGGGCATCTCGGCAGGGCAAACAGAGGGGGAGTATCCCCCCTCCGCTCGGTTCAGTTGATCTTGGGGTCCAGTTCGCCGCTGGCGTAGCGCATGAACATCGCTTCCAGGTTGACCGGCTTGATTTTGGAGGCATGGCCAGCGGTGCCGAAGGCCTCGTAGCGAGCAATACAAACATCGCGCATGGCCTTGACGGTTTCGCCAAAGAATTTGCGCGGATCAAACTCGCTAGGGTATTTAGCCATATGCCGACGCATTGCGCCGGTAGAGGCCAAGCGCAGATCGGTGTCGATATTGACCTTGCGTACACCGTACTTGATGCCTTCAACGATTTCCTCTACCGGCACACCATAGGTTTCCTTGATGTCACCGCCGTACTCGTTGATGATCGCCAGCCATTCCTGGGGTACTGACGATGAACCATGCATCACCAGATGGGTATTGGGGATACGTGCGTGGATCGCCTTGATCCGATCAATGGCCAGAATATCGCCCGTCGGCGGCTTGGTGAACTTGTAGGCACCATGACTGGTGCCGATGGCGATTGCCAGAGCGTCAACATGGGTCTTTTTGACAAAGTCAGCGGCTTCTTCAGGGTCGGTCAGCATCTGGCTGTGATCAAGAATACCTTCTGCACCGATGCCGTCCTCCTCGCCAGCTTGACCGGTTTCCAGGCTGCCTAGACAGCCGAGCTCGCCTTCGACCGAAACACCGCAGGCATGCGCCATATCAACGGTGCGACGGGTTACGTCAACGTTGTAATCGTATTCGGTCGGGGTCTTGCCGTCTTCGCCCAGCGAGCCATCCATCATTACCGAGGAAAAACCCAGCTGGATGGAACGCTGGCATATCGCTGGGCTGGTGCCATGATCCTGGTGCATACAGATCGGAATATGCGGAAATTCCTCAATCGCTGCCAGAATCAGGTGACGCAGAAAGGGGGCACCCGCGTACTTGCGTGCGCCCGCCGAGGCCTGCACGATCACCGGTGAATCGGTCTTGTCAGCGGCCTCCATGATGGCGCGCATCTGTTCCAGATTGTTGACGTTGAACGCCGGTACGCCGTAACCGAATTCGGCAGCGTGATCGAGCATCTGACGCATGCTGATAAGGGCCATTTGATAATCTCCAGTAATCAGTAAAAAAAACGTGTTTCAGCCTGCCGCAGCGGACAACAGGCTGCAAGTTATTGGCTGGACTTGCGTTCTTCCAGCACCGCTACTGCGGGCAACACCTTACCTTCAACAAATTCCAGGAAGGCGCCACCACCGGTGGAAATATAGGAAATCTGGGAAGCCACACCATATTTGTCAATTGCCGCCAGGGTGTCACCACCACCAGCAATCGAGAACGCCGGACTCTCGGCAATAGCCAGCGCCAGCGCCTTGGTGCCGTTGCCGAACTGATCAAACTCAAAAACGCCGACCGGACCATTCCACAGAATAGTACCGGCTGACTTCAACAGCTCGGCAAAATGCGCAGCGGTTTGTGGCCCGATATCCAGAATCATGTCATCCGCGGTCACTTCGGCCACCAGCTTGACGGTGGCCTTGGCGCTCTCAGCAAACTCGCTGGCAACCACAACATCGATAGGTAAAGGTACGCTGACCCTGTCAGCGATTGCCCGCGCGGTATCCAGCAAATCCGCTTCGTACAGCGACTTACCCACTGGGTAGCCCGCCGCAGCGAGAAAGGTGTTGGCGATACCGCCACCGACAATTAATTGGTCGCATTTCTCGGACAACGCGTTAAGCACGTCCAGTTTGGTAGACACCTTGGAGCCAGCCACAATGGCGGTCATCGGCCGCGCGGGCTTGAGCAGCGCCTTGGCCAACGCGTCGAGCTCGGTGGCCAGCAGCGGGCCAGCACAGGCAACTTTGGCAAATTTGGCTACACCGTGGGTAGAGCCCTGGGCGCGATGCGCCGTACCGAAGGCATCCATTACAAACACGTCACAGAGCGCCGCGTACTGCTGCGCCAGCTCATCGGTATTCTTCTTTTCACCTTTGTTGAAGCGCACATTTTCCAACAGTACTACTTCACCTGGCTGCACCTCGACGCCGGCCAGGTAATCCTTCACAAGAGGTACATCACGGCCCAATGCCTCGGACAAATAAGCCGCAACCGGCGCCAGACTGTTCTCCTCGCTGAACACACCTTCTTCCGGGCGCCCCAGATGCGAGCAGACCATTACTGCGGCGCCCTTTTCCAGCGCCAGCTTAATGGTTGGCAGGGCAGCAAGAATACGCGCATCGCTCTTAACCTTGCCATCCTTGACGGGTACATTCAGATCCTCGCGGATCAATACGCGCTGGTTTTTCAATTCCAGCTCGCTCATGGTCAATACGCTCATGTCCTGCTCCTAATAAAGCCATCAATTTCGTTTCAGCGCTGAGTACGCAGCAACCGCACTCAGATCCTGAGCTCGGTCAGTCCCGGCCGGCGATCTGCAACCAGTAGTCCGCCACATCCAGCATACGATTGGCAAAACCCCACTCGTTATCGAACCAGACCAGCAAGTTCACCATGCGTGGCCCGGATACCCGGGTCTGGCTGCCATCCACCACCGCCGAGTGCGGATCATGATTGAAATCACAACTGGCATGCGGTAGCTCGGTGTAATCCACCAAGCCCTTGTAGACGCCTTGAGACGCCGTATGCAGCAACCTGTTGACCTCCTCGGCGCTGGTATCGCGGCGAGTCTGCAAAGTAATGTCTAGCGCCGACACGTTCAGAGTTGGCACGCGAATCGCCTTGGCCTGAACGCGCCCGGCCAACTCCGGCATCAGTCTTTCAATACCTCGCGCCAAACCGGTGGACACTGGAATCATCGACTGAAACGCCGACCGCGTGCGTCGCAGATCAGTATGGTGATAGGCGTCAATCACCGGCTGATCGTTCATTGCTGAATGGATCGTGGTAATTGAGACATATTCCAGGCCGATCTGTTCATTCAAGAGTGTGAGTAGAGGCACGCTGCAGTTGGTCGTACAGGACGCATTGGAAACCAGCCGCGCCTGCCCATTGAGCTGATGATGATTGGCACCAAACACCACGGTGGCGTCCACTGCAGCCTCATTGGCCATCGGCTGGGAAAACAGCACCCTAGGCACGCCCGCATGGGTAAAGCGCGAGGCCTCCTCACGCGTAGTGTATTGCCCGGAGCATTCCAGCAACAGGTCGATATCCAGCGCCTTCCAGTCCACCATTTCGGGCTGCGCCTGGCTCAGCACCTGTACCGGCTGGCCATCGATCATCAGACAGTCACCCTCGACCCTGACCTCACCGGGAAAACGCCCGTGGGTTGAATCGAAACGGGTCAGATATTCAATGCTGGCCTGATCGGCCAGATCGTTCAGCGCAACTATCTGCATGCCAGCCCCCTGTATGCCGGCACTGGCACGTTCATGCAGCGCACGCAGCACGCAGCGGCCAATACGGCCATAGCCGTTGAGCGCAATGCGGTAGGGACCGGGGGAAGGCATACAGCAACTCCGTTAAGCGTCAAGCGTCAAGCTACACTAGGCTGCTTGCCGCTTGACGCTGGGTTAGTCTTCCAACAGCTCTTCGGCCGTAGCCAGGAGATTGTCGACCGTGAAGCCGAACTCCTCGAACAGAGCGGGCGCTGGCGCCGACTCGCCGAAGGTGTTCATGCCGATCACGCGTCCATCCAGACCCACATACTTGTACCAGAAGTCGCCATGGGCGGCTTCGATGGCGATCCGCGCCCCCACTTCCAGCGGCAGCACCGCTTGTTTGTACTCCGCATCCTGTTGATCGAATACGCTGGTGCAGGGCATGGAGACTACCCGTACGCGGTACCCCTGCTCGGTCAGCTTGTCGCAGGCCTGCATGGCCAGACCCACTTCGGAGCCAGTCGCGATCAGAATCAGCTGCGGCTCACCTTCACAGTTTTTCAGCACGTAGCCGCCACGCGCAATCGCCGTTTCGGTTTCGCTATCACGGATCTGATAGGGCAGATTCTGGCGCGAGAAGATCAACGCGCTCGGACCATCCTTGCGCTCCATCGCGTATTTCCAGGCGACAGCCGACTCGACCGTATCCGCCGGACGCCAGGTATCCAGATTAGGCGTACTGCGCAAGCTGGACAACTGCTCTACCGGCTGATGGGTAGGACCATCTTCGCCCAGGCCGATGGAGTCGTGGGTGAATACATAGAGCACGCGCACTTTCATCAGGGCCGACATACGCACTGCATTGCGCGCGTACTCCATAAACATCAGGAAGGTCGCACCGTAGGGGATCAAGCCGCCGTGCAGCGCCACGCCATTCATGATCGCGCTCATACCGAACTCACGCACGCCGTAGTACATGTAATTGCCGGACGCATCCTCCTGGGTAACCGGCTTGCAGCCATTCCACAGGGTCAGATTCGAGCCCGCCAGGTCAGCCGAACCGCCGAGCAATTCCGGCAGCAGGGGACCAAAGGCATTCAGGCAATTCTGACTGGCCTTACGGCTGGCGATGGTTTCGCCCTTGTCCGCCACTTCACGAATAAAAGCCGAGGCCTTTTCGGAAAAGTCGGCGGGCAGCTCACCGGCCATGCGCCGCTCAAACTCGCTGGCCAATTCCGGAAATGCAGTTTGGTACGCGGCAAACCGCTGGTCCCACTCGGCCTCCGCCTTACCGCCCGCCTGGCGCGCATCCCACTCGTCATAAATATCCTGCGGAATTTCAAAGGGAGCGTGCTTCCAGCCGAGCTTTTCACGGGTCAGCGCGATTTCCGCATCACCCAGCGCGGCACCGTGGCTGTCTTCCTTACCCTGCTTGTTCGGCGAACCGAAGCCGATAATAGTCTTGCAGCAGATCAGCGTCGGGCGATCGCTCTTGCGCGCCGTCTCGATCGCGATCTTGATCTCTTCGGCGTCGTGACCGTTAACATTGCGAATCACCTGCCAACCATAGGCCTCGAATCGCTTGGGCGTATCATCGGTGAACCAGCCATGCACTTCGCCATCAATGGAGATGCCGTTGTCATCATAAAAACCAATCAGCTTGTTCAAGCCCAGAGTGCCGGCCAACGAGCATACTTCGTGGGAGATACCTTCCATCAGACAGCCATCACCCATAAATACATAAGTGTGATGGTCTACAACATCATGCCCAGGACGATTGAACTGCGCGGCCATGATCTTTTCCGCCAGCGCAAAGCCCACCGCATTAGCCAGGCCTTGGCCTAGCGGACCAGTGGTGGTCTCCACGCCCGGGGTATAGCCAAATTCCGGGTGGCCGGGCGTTTTGCTGTGCAGTTGACGGAAGTTTTTCAGTTCGTCAATCGACAGGTCGTAGCCGGTCAGGTGCAGCAGCGAATAGATCAACATCGAACCGTGCCCATTCGACAGCACAAAACGATCGCGATCAGCCCAGTTAGGGTTGACCGGGTTGTGCTTCATATAGTCGCGCCAGAGCACCTCGGCGATATCCGCCATGCCCATGGGCGCGCCGGGATGACCGCTGTTGGCTTTCTGCACGGCATCCATGCTGAGGGCACGAATAGCATTGGCACGATCACGACGGCTGGGCATGGGTAACTCCTGTGGCTGACAAGACAGATGAACCGGGCGCCTTTTCGGGCCGCAGTCCAATAACAAGGCCGGGCATTTTCGCGCAAACAGCGCCCGTGGGCAATGAAAACCCCGAGAAACCCCGCACCGTCACAACACCACTGGAATAAAACCCTTGCCCGTCACATCCGGCAACCTATATCAATTTTTTTTGATATAGATCTTGCGGCCACCCGCTTGCGCACCTACACTGCCCCAATGAACCCTATAGCTCACTTAGTGTCACCCACCTCCAGCGCTACCGAACAGCTCGCCGCCTTCTGCAAGGCCACGGGCGATGCTCTGCGTCTGGATATTCTAAGGGTGCTGCGCAATGACTCCTTCGGCGTCCTGGAGCTAGCCAGGATCTTTGCCATGCGTCAGTCAGGCATGAGCCACCATCTCAAGGTTCTGGCCAATGCCGGACTGGTCAGTACCCGGCGCGAAGGCAACTCGATTTTCTATCGTCGCAGCCTGCCGGATACCGGCCAGCCCTGGTACGGCGTACATAGCCAACTATTGGATGGCCTTGATGCGCTGCCGCTGGAACCAGCGCTGATCGAAGCCATAACCGACGTGCACAGCCAGCGGGCCGACCTATCGCGGCAGTTCTTCGCGCGCTTCACCGATGGCACACCCGCACAACAGGACCTGATTGCCCATTTCGGTCTGTATCGGGAACCGCTGCTCAGCCTGATCGACGGCCTGGCCCTACCAGCTCACGCGCTGGCGCTCGAAGTGGGCCCCGGTGAGGGTGGTTTTCTACCTGATCTGGCGAGCCGCTTTGAGAAAGTCGTGGGGCTAGATAACGCGCCATCGATGCTCGACCGCGCCCGCCAACAGTGTGCCGAAGCCGGCCTTACTAATGTGGAATGCCTGCTCGCCGATGCACTGTTGCCTCAGCCTCTGGCCCCAGCCGATTGCCTGGTGTGCAATATGGTGCTGCACCATATGCCAGCCCCGGCAGAAGCATTGAAACGCTTTACCAGCCTGATCAAACCCGGCGGCAGCCTGATCCTTACCGAGCTGTGCAGCCACAACCAGAGCTGGGTACGCGACACCTGCGGTGACTTGTGGCTGGGCTTCGACCAGCTTGACCTAAGCTACTGGGCCGGCGAAGCCGGACTGGTACCGGGTAACAGCCTGTACATCGGCCTGCGTAACGGCTTCCAGATACAGCTGCAACAGTTCAGCAAACCGATCATTGACAACTTATTCCCAACAGAAGGGACCGCAGCATGAGCGATTATTCGATTTTCACTTCCGAATCCGTGTCCGAAGGCCACCCGGACAAACTCGCAGACCAGATCTCCGATGCCGTGCTTGATGCCATCATCAGCGAAGACAAATTCGCCCGCGTTGCCTGCGAAACCATGGTCAAGACGGGCGTTGCCATCGTCGGCGGTGAAATCACCACCAGTGCCTGGGTTGACCTCGAAGACCTGGTGCGCAACGTGATCATGGACGTTGGTTACACCTCCTCCGACGTTGGCTACGACGGCGCTACCTGCGGCGTGATTAACATCATCGGCAAGCAATCTCCGGATATTGCCCAGGGCGTCGACCGCCAGAACCCCGAAGACCAGGGCGCCGGCGATCAGGGTCTGATGTTCGGCTACGCCAGCAACGAGACGGATGTACTGATGCCTGCGCCAGTGACCTTTGCTCACCGCCTGGTGGAGCGTCAGTCGGAAGCACGCAAGAGCGGCGCGCTGAGCTGGTTGCGGCCCGATGCCAAATCCCAGGTAACCTGCCGTTACGACAACGGCAAGGTGGTCGGTATCGACGCCATCGTGCTATCCACCCAGCACAACCCGGACATTAGCCTCAAGGACCTGCGCGAGGCGGTGATGGAAGAAATCGTCAAAAATGTGATCCCAGCCGAGCTGCTGCACGCCGATACCCAGTATCACATCAATCCGACCGGCAACTTCGTCATCGGTGGCCCGGTCGGCGACTGCGGCCTAACTGGCCGTAAGATCATAGTCGACACCTACGGCGGCATGGCCCGTCACGGTGGCGGTGCGTTTTCCGGCAAGGACCCCTCCAAGGTCGATCGCAGCGCTGCCTATGCCGGCCGCTATGTGGCCAAGAACATCGTCGCTGCGGGCCTGGCCGAGCGTTGTGAGATCCAGGTGTCCTACGCCATTGGCGTGGCACAACCCACCTCGGTATCGATCAACACCTTTGGCACCGGCAAAATCAGTGACGACAAGATCGTCAAACTGGTTCGCGAGCACTTCGACCTGCGCCCGTACGCCATCACGCGCATGCTCGACCTGTTGCACCCGATGTACCGCGCCACCGCAGCTTACGGTCACTTCGGCCGCACGCCGGTGGAAATGACGGTTAAAGGCGATACCTTTACCGCATTCCCTTGGGAAAAGACCGACAAGGCCGAGGCTTTGAAAGCAGCGGCAAGCCTCAAGCTGTAAGCGGCAAGCTTAGAATCACTACCGACGATAGCCGTCATGACACGCTTTGCAGGCCTGCTGTACCGCCTGCATCGCGGGGGTCACCTGCTCGGGGCTGTCGATGCCTGCAGCAGTGATGAGACTCAAGTCTGCTACAGCGGCCTGATACTGGGTGATGAGTTCGGCAAAACCATCGGCATCGGACCAGACTTCAGGCAACGCTGTGTTGGGCTGGGGGTTGTTCTGGTCAGGTTCGGGGAAATGCTCCCAGGGCGCGTCGGCCAGCTCAGCCAATTGGCTGGCATGGCTGGCAAAGACCTCGCCGTCGAAGGCCAGTCGGCCTGAGAGCATGCCGCCCATGGGCTCGCTGTGCGCCAGGAACTGTTTGAACACGGCCTGGCGCTGGCCTTCGGCCGAGTCCGGATCTGCTGACTGGCTGCCGCAGCCAGTCAGCAGTAGCGTCAAGGACAGGCAAGACAGTATTTTGCGGGTGGAGACAGATTGCATGGTTTCTTCCCGATCAGGATGAGATAAAAAGCGGGAGACAGTATCACGGCTTCCGCAAAGCGGGCCAAGTACGCGCTGTTTCAGTATGTGCTTGGCCGAATGATTTTGACCCCGCTCGAGGGGCGCTGCAGCGACCGACAGCTTTTTCAGCTAGCACTGAGTGCTTGCGTGGAGGCTCGGTGTCGGACCGTCGATGGCAAGGACGCCATCGATGAGCCTACAGGGATGTATTCACGGCGAGTCCGGCACCGGGCCTCCATGCGGGCACGATTCCAGCAGAAGGCTAACAGGTCGTCAGGCTCGAGCGGGGTCGTTAAAGAAACAACCGCGCCCATTCGCTAACTACGAATGGAGTAATCGCATGAGTGCTGTAATGAACAACAAGAACTTCAATGACTACAAGGTTGCCGATATCAGCCTGGCGGACTACGGTCGCCGTGAAATCATCATCGCCGAGTCGGAAATGCCCGCCCTGATGGCGATGCGCAACAAGTACAACGCCGAACAACCGCTCAAGGGTGCGAAGATCCTCGGCTGTATCCACATGACCATCCAGACCGCCGTGTTGATCGAAACCCTGGTTTCGTTGGGTGCCGAAGTGCGCTGGTCCTCGTGCAACATCTTCTCGACCCAGGACCATGCTGCTGCCGCCATCGCTGCTGCCGGCATTCCAGTATTTGCCTGGAAAGGCGAAACCGATGAAGAGTATGAATGGTGCATCAAGCAGACCATCCTCAAGGACGGCCAGCCCTGGGAAGCCAACATGGTACTGGACGATGGTGGCGACCTGACCGAGATCCTGCACAACCAATACCCAGCCATGCTCGACAAGGTCCATGGCGTAACCGAGGAAACCACCACCGGTGTGCATCGCCTGCTCGACATGCTGAAAAAAGGCACGCTGAAAATCCCGGCCATCAACGTCAACGATTCCGTTACCAAGAGCAAGAACGACAACAAATACGGTTGCCGTCACAGCCTTAACGACGCGATCAAGCGCGCCACCGACCACCTGCTGTCCGGCAAACAGGCACTGGTTATCGGCTACGGTGACGTCGGCAAAGGCTCGGCACAATCACTGCGTCAGGAAGGCATGATCGTCAAGGTCAGCGAAGTCGACCCGATCTGCGCGATGCAGGCCTGCATGGACGGCTTTGAGCTGGTCTCCCCGTTCAACAACGGCATCAATGACGGCACCGAACAGTGCATCAACGTCAACGTACTGGGCCGGATCGACCTGCTGGTGACGACCACTGGTAACGTTAACGTCTGCGACGCCAATATGCTCAAGGCCCTGAAAAAGCGTGCGATTGTCTGCAACATTGGGCATTTCGACAACGAGATCGATACTGCCTATACGCGCGCCAACTGGCACTGGGAAGAGGTCAAGCCGCAGGTGCACAAACTGCACCGCACCGGCAAGAGCAACTTCGACCCGACCAATGACGACTACCTGATCCTGCTGGCCGAAGGCCGCCTGGTCAACCTGGGTAACGCTACCGGTCACCCCAGCCGCATCATGGATGGCTCGTTTGCCAACCAGGTTCTGGCGCAGATTCACCTGTTTGGCCAAGCCTATGCCAAGCAACCAGCCGAGAAGAAAGCCGAGCTGCTGCGCGTTGAAGTGTTGCCGAAGAAACTGGACGAGGAAGTCGCCCTGGAAATGGTCAAGGGCTTTGGTGGCGTGATCACCAAGCTGACCAGCAAGCAGGCTGACTACATCGGCGTCAGCGTCGACGGCCCGTTCAAACCAGAAGACTACCGCTACTAAAATCAGCGGCAAGCCGTCTGCGGCAAGCTACCAGCGCAACGTGCCCGGCGCACTGACCGTTCGTAGCTTGTCGCTCAAAGCTTGAAGCTCGCGTGAGACAAAGCATGAGTGCAAATAGACAAAAACCCGTCAGTTTCGAATTCTTTCCGACCAAGACCGAAGCCGGGCATGAAAAACTGATTGCTACCGGCAAGGTGCTGGCGGCAGAAAACCCCGAATTCTTTTCGGTCACTTACGGCGCTGGCGGCTCGACCCGTGAAGGCACGCTGAAAACCGTCCTACAGCTGGATCAGGAAGTGCAGGTGCCCACTGCACCGCACCTGTCTTGTGTTGGCGACAGCAAAGAAGATCTGCGCAGCCTGCTGACCCTGTACCGCGAATCTGGCATCAAGCGTATCGTTGCATTGCGTGGCGACTTGCCTTCCGGCATGGGCCAGGCATCCGGCGAGTTGCGTTATGCCAACGAACTGGTGGAGTTCATCCGCGCAGAAACCGGTGATCACTTTCATATCGAGGTGGCCGCCTACCCGGAAGCGCATCCCCAGGCTCGGCATTTTGAAGCGGACCTGGAGAACTTCATCCGCAAGGCAAAGTCCGGTGCCGACAGCGCAATTACCCAGTACTTCTTCACCGCCGACTGCTACTTCTACTTTGTTGATCGCGTGCGCAAGGCCGGGGTGGATATACCCATTGTGCCGGGCATCATGCCGATCACCAATTACAGCAAACTGGCACGTTTTTCCGACGCATGTGGCGCTGAAATTCCACGCTGGATTCGCAAGCAACTGGAATCCTATGGCGACGACAGCGAGAGCATTAGCGCATTCGGCACACAAGTGATTAGCGAACTATGCCAACGTCTGATTGACGGCGGCGCACCGAGCCTGCATTTTTATACCTTGAATCAGGCCGAGCCGAGTCTGGCCGTCTGGCGCAACTTGCACGGCAGGTAATCCGGCTCCAGCACCCCAAACCCCAGCATGAGCCTGAAACGTAAGTATGAAGCTGTCATCTCTGACGATACTGCTATGGCTAACGGCTTGCATGAACGTGCAAGCCAAGTCGGTGCATATTGTCAGCGAGGATTGGCCGCCTTTTATTTACACGGAACAAGGACAAATAAAGGGCGCTGACAAAGACATTACTGAGCACGTGCTCAACCAACTCGGCTACCAGGCTACCTGGAACCTGATGCCCTGGCGACGGGTACTGCATAACGTGGCAACAGGCGCTGCAGATGCGATTTTGGACATAGCCCCCCACAAAGATCACCAGAATAGCTATCTGTTTACCAGCGAACCTTTATCCCGCCATGAAACCGTCCTCTTCCATGAGTTGCGCCGCCCGTTCGCTTTTACCCAGTTAAACGACCTTGATGGCCTGATTATCGGTGTGTCACCAGGCTATCTATACAACAATGCTGAATTTATCGGTTCCGACGCTTTTTTCCGCGAGCCCGCACCCAGCTTTGAAGCCAACTTGAAGAAACTGCTGCGCGGGCGTGTCGACATGGTCGCAATGAGCCGCCCCGTTGGGATCTATACCAGCCGCTTACTGGGCATAGAAAACCAGGTAGGCTTCCATAGCCAAGCATTGAGTAGCAGCGACTTTTATCTGGTGTTTCACCGTACGGAAAAATGGCGAGTCCCTGCTGAGCAGTTTTCCCAGGCGCTGCGGCAGTTCAAGAAGACTGAGCGGTACCGCGAAATACTTGAGGAATATGGGCTCGAATCCCGCGACGGCTTCTTGAACCTGACTGCACCCTGACCGCCAAGCAGACCGCACTGCGCTGCAGCATGCTTTCTGTTATACTCCGCGCTCTTCATTATCGGCCGCACGGACAACCCCTGTTCGCAACGGCCATCACAGGGTTATCTGAATGTCCTTTGCTACTCTCGGTCTCTCCGACGTGCTCGTGCGCGCCGTTGCAGCCACTGGTTATACCTCTCCTACACCTGTCCAGGCGCAAGCCATCCCCGCCGTACTCGAAGGTCGCGACCTGATGGTCGCCGCGCAGACCGGCACGGGCAAGACTGCAGGCTTTGCCCTGCCTATTATCGAAAAACTGTTCCCTGGTGGGCACCCCGACTCTACCCACCGCCGCACGCCTAAACAGGTTCGCGTCCTGGTGCTGACACCCACCCGCGAGCTGGCCGCACAGGTACATGAAAGCTTCGTCACCTACGGTGGCGAGTTGCCGATGAAAACGGCCTGCGTCTTTGGTGGTGTGGGTGCCAACCCGCAGATGAAAGCCATTGCCCCCGGTCTCGACGTGCTGGTTGCCTGCCCTGGTCGCCTGCTGGATCTGGTCGGCCAGCGTGCCGTGGATCTATCCAAGGTAGAAATCCTGGTACTCGACGAAGCCGACCGCATGCTCGATATGGGTTTTGTCCATGACGTCAAGAAAGTCATCGCCAAATTGCCTAGCCAGCGTCAAACGCTGCTGTTCTCGGCGACTTTCTCCAAAGACATCACCGACCTGGCTAACAAGCTGCTGGACAACCCTGCACGCATTCAGGTCACTCCGCCGAACACCACGGTCGAACGTATCTCCCAGACGGTTTACCGTGTGCCCGCAGGCCACAAGCGCGCACTGGTCGCTCACTTGATCACCATGGGCGCCTGGGAGCAAGTGCTGGTCTTTACCCGCACCAAGCATGGCGCCAACCGCCTCGCCGAGTATCTGGACAAGAACGGCCTGCCCGCTGCGGCCATTCATGGCAACAAGAGCCAGAGCGCCCGAACTAAAGCGCTGGCCGATTTCAAAGCCAACAAGCTGCGCATTCTGGTAGCCACCGATATCGCCGCCCGCGGTCTGGATATCGATCAACTACCGCATGTGGTCAACTTTGAGCTGCCCAATGTATCCGAAGACTACGTGCACCGGATCGGCCGCACTGGTCGTGCCGGACGCAGCGGCGGCGCCGTATCACTGGTCAGCCCGGACGAAGAAAAGTTGCTCAAGGCCATCGAACGTATGACCAAGCAACAGATCGATGAGGGAACTCTAGAAGGTTTCGAGCCGCCAGCTCAGGGCGAACTCAACAGTGACCGTCCCGAACGCGCGCGCGGCGCACCCAGCAGCGGTCGCGGCCAACGCCCTGCCGCCGGTGCCGGTGCTGGTGCAGGTCGTGGCCAAGGCCGTAGCGACAAGCCGCGTTCGGAAAAGCCTCGCAGTGACAAACCGCGTAGCGATCGCCCGCGCAGCAACCAACCGCCACGTGCCGCACGCCCTAACAGCGAGCCGCAGGACAGTGTCAGTGAAGAGCGTCGCCATCAGGCGAATGGCAACAAGAGCGCGCCCAGCACACCTCGTACTGAGAACTCGCGCAAGCCGGCAGGCAATCGTCCACAGCGTGAGAAGCCGGCCTGGTTCGGCCGATAAAGCCGACATCCAGCAAAAAAACGGGCCTCAACAGGCCCGTTTTTTTTATTCTAGAATGAGCTAGCACCAATCTTCTCCCGCTGCTTCTAACTGAGCAAGCTGCGGCACGCTATCAGGAGAGCTCGCCAACCAACTCCGGCTTCACCAGCGGCTTACGAGCAGCGTAATGCTTGTTCAGATCCCGCATTTCCACTGACAGCAACTGACCATGCTCATCATTGTGAACGGTCAATACCTGCTGCTCCTGCAGCAGCTTGAGCAATCGATGATCCACGCCAAAACTAGTCGACAGCGTTTCATCGCTCATGATCGGCACGCGCTTACGGCGTTCGAATCCTGCCGCCTGCTTCTTTCGGTAAGCCGCCCAGATACTCAGAATACAAGCCACCAACAGGCTCAAGACCAGATATAACAGCAAGCTATCCAAGCCTGATAGAAGCTGCGTACCCATTTCAATACGCGGCCCCTGTCTTTGGTCTGCTATTAGATCGGTGATCCCGTTATACAACAGCCAGACAAATACCACCCAGGCAATTAACGTGAGGATGATATCAATCAATCGCGGCAACCAGTGCCTTGGTGTGTAGATCAGATTCATCTGTTGCTCCTCGCAATACCACGATCTGGGCTAGTCCAGCGCGCGCGCTCCTGCCGCGGCCTGAGCATGACCCTGGGAAAGCTCGCCAAAGTGGTAAACAACGTAATCATCCAGAACACCAGCGGATACCATATGACCCAGAACAGCGTACGCCCCAGGCGTTCCTCATAGCGCCGCTCGATGAACAGACTAAGACTGAACTGCATAAGACAGACGCAGGCCAACACCAGCCCGGTAAAACCAGGAGGAACGATGCGTACCACCTGGAGATTTTCGGGGAGCACAAAGAACAGCCCCAGCGCCCATAGCACAATGGTGATGGCGAAGGTGAACGCCCATATTGCAGAAAGACAGAACTCCACCAGTAACGGCCACATATAACGGAAACGCCATTTCCAGATACTGGCGATGTTCTTGCGTAGCACCTCGGCCCCGCCGCGTGACCAGCGCAAGCGCTGCTTCCACAAGCCACGCAGGGTTTCGGGCATCAGAATCCAGCACAGCGCGCGGGGTTCATAGAAAATCGACCAGTGATCCAGCTGCAGCTTCCAGCTGATGTCGATATCTTCGGTAATCATATCCGGGCTCCAGTACCCGACCCGGTCCAACGCACTGCGGCGGAAAGCAGCGACCACACCAGAGACCGTAAAGACCCGGCCATAAACCCGCTGAGTGCGTTTGATCAAACCAATGATCGAGGAAAATTCCCCAACCTGAATGCGGCCAATCAGCGTGGAGCGTGTACGAATCCGGGGATTACCAGTTACCGCGCCGACGCGCGGATTTTCGATCAAGGGCGCTACCAGATAAGCCACGGCGTCTTCGGCCAACAGCGCATCGCCGTCGATGCACACTAGATATTCGCTACGGGCAGCCAAGGCGCCCATACGCAAAGCCACGGCCTTGCCCTGATTCTTGGCTAGATGCACAACGCGCACCAGCGGGTTTTGCTCGGCGAGTTGGTCTAGCCTTTCTCCGGTGTCATCGCTCGACCCATCATTAATGGCCACGACTTCGATGTTCTGATAGCGCTGAGCCAAGGCGGCGAGAACCGTTTCGTTCACGCGTGGCCCTTCGTTGAAGCAAGGTATCAATATGGATACCAGCGGGCTACCCGCCAGCTCCGGAGCCGGCACATCACCCTCGCGCGACCAGGGCCACTTGCGCTCCCAGTTAAACCAGAAGTACAGCCCCCCGGCTATCCACAGAGCGGACATCAGCAGCGGGTAGAAAAACACGAAGTTAAGCAACAGCGTGCCGGTGATGGCCAGCGCCAGCGCCAACGGCCCAAGCAACACTAGCACCAATACCACAATGGCAATTGTCCGCTCTCTCATCGCTGGGTACTCCATGCATTTGACAATGCCGGGCGTACTAGCTCGAGGCGCGGATTATCGGTATGGAAATCATCCGGGTAGTAGCCAAAGTGACGCACCCCCTCCCACTGCAGGCGATGCATCCAGCGCACCAACAACTCGCTATCTATGGGACCTTCCTGACCCACACGCCAATCGCGGGCCTGAAGTTCGAACAGGGTCTTGTCCATCGCATCGGGGTACTGCTTGACCTGGCGCACCAGGCGCGACAACCACGCATCTGAGTCCGCCTTGCTGACGCCTTCCATCAAGGGCATGGCCATAATGGCGGTCCAGTCATAGTTATTCAGAAAATCATGCATGTTCTGCGCGAACCAGGCCTCGCTTTCCGGCTCAAGGATCGGCATAGCGAAGATATTCCTTGCGGTTTTCACCTGCGGCCCGCGGATGGCCTTGACCTTATCCGCCAGCTCCAGGGTGAAATCGATCAGATACTGGCTCTTGAAGCGCGTCCAAGCAGCCATCTGCTCTGGATCAGCACGTAGCGCTGTCAGATCCAGGCTCAACCCAGCGTCGGCATAGGCCTGCCGCGCGGCGTTGCCGGCATCTTCAAAATCAGACAGCAGGGCGTCATCGTGAAACAACAGCCCGCTAAAGCTGGCATGCCCCGCCAGATCCTCGTAGATCTCGCCAATCTGTTTGCGCACTATTGGATCAAACGGCGACAGACGCTGGTATTGCACCGGATCCACGGTCGCATCATGCGCTCCTGCAGCAGCAATCGCTGTCACGCGCGGCAACGCCGGATCCAGATCAAAACTCATGACCGGCATCCAGGCATAGATTTCCACACCGGCACGGGTACGCAATTGCCAGGAGGCGCGATTGAACAGATCAGCACGCATGGGCAAGTGGCGGTTCGGGAAATACAGCTCCTTGACCGTGCCGTCGCCCTCGGGATCAGCATAGGCCTGCAGAAATACCGTATTGATGCGCAGATCGGCAATCCGCTGGATCAGTAAACCCAGATTGACCTCCATCTGCACCGGGTCAGGATCATAGACATAATCCAGATCCACGTGCGCTACGCGCATGGCTGGCATGTCCTGCATGCCGCTTATTGCGGCAGCGAAGCTCTGCGTGCTCGGGTCTTCACCGATCAGATAGCGCCCGGTATCGCGCAGATTCTCTACCGTCGCCAGGCCACCTTCCAACGTCAACGCCATCTGGTAGCCGTTTTTGTCCATCACTTCCAGCGCCATGCCGTTGGCAGCGCCATAGGGCCATACCCAAACTCGCGGGCTACGCCCAGTGACTTCACGGATTTTCTGGCTAATGCGCTGGATATCGGTATTGAGTCGGGCTTTATAAGCGTCACTGGTCTCGTACTTGCCCGTTACCGGATCGTATAGACGATTGGCTGCGGCCGGCAGCTTATTGCCCTGCGCGTTGGCCAGCGTACCGAAGTGCAGGTTGTCCGTGTGCGCGCCAATTTCGACCAAACCCGAATCGGCTATTTCACGGATCTGCGCACGGGTTGCAAAGCGTTCGCGAGGAACCGGCAGGCCGCCAAAATCAACCTTCTGATCTGCAGGGGTATCCATCCATGCGCCGACCGGGGCCAACACCGCTGGCCACTGATAGGCTTTAAGTACCGGCAGAACACGTTCACGGAAGCTGCTGAAGCCATCATCAAAGCTCAGCAATATGGCTTTTTCCGGCAACACCGCACCACCCTGGCGAGCCTCCAGGATCTGATCGATGGAGACCGCTTGGTAGCCGTTCTCGCGCAACCAGGCGAGCTGGTCGAGCAGATTGAGGGTACGCACAGACAGGAAGGTGTTGTCCGGATCAACGTCTTGCACGTCATGGTAGGCCAGGGCCAGAACATGATTTTTCGGCCAGGCAGCTTCCCGGCCGGTTTCTGGCCTATCCTGGGGAGCGGTGAAGGGTACCGACTGTTGCGCACAGGCTGCGCCAAGCAACAGGGTCAATAACAGGAAAATTCGTCCGAGCAATATCATCACAGACCCTTGAAACGGAAGTTGATATCGAGGACCAGCCGGTATTCATGCTCGCGGTCCCCATCATAGGGTCTGCTTAAAGCAGACAGCATAAAGCCGCTGTCGAACACGTCGTTCATACGTAGTCGCTGCCCATAACCAATCAAGCCCATACCACCACCGGCGAAGTCGCGCTGATCGTAGTAACCCAGGCCGAACTGCAGATCCTGACTCCACACCGTCTCGTAGCGGCGATGCAGAATGTGTGACAGATTGAGCGTTGAGAGCACGCTGACATCTGAATCCGGATTAAAGTACGGGCCTTCCCCGCCCTGGCTGTTGCGGCTGGTCGACAGCTCCAGCCCGGCATCCAGTATCATGCGCGGGGCAGTAAAGACCCGCTGGCTACCATCGAGCACCAGACTCAGCCGGTCGTTACCGTCGCTGAACGACATCGGCAAGATGGACAAACTGACTTCCCGACGCTCGCTTTCACGCCAGCGCAGGTAACCTGACAGACTGTCTGCGTCGACATTACTGTTCAAAGCCCGCAGCGGCGTTGAGCCCGACAGCAGTTCGGCTGACCAGCCGTACTGCCAGACATCGTTGATGTCGTGAATACCAGCCAGCCTGGCGCCCGCACGACGGCCAAAGCCAAATTCATGACTGGACACTTCCGCTTCCAGGGTATTATTGCGAATACGATGTTCGATACCGGCACGCAGCCAGTCGTGCTCTGCATCTCCTTCAAGGAAATCACCACGACCGATACCGCCGCCGACGAACACCCGCCAGTCTTCCTTGAACGGCGAACTGTAAAGGACGGTTTCCAGACCAAAATCGCTGTTGCCTGAAACGCTATCCTCAGAACTTCTGCCGCGATAGCCGGCAACACGCAGCTCGGCCATATGATGAACATCGCGCAGTCGATCAACACGTTGTACACGGAGATTTTCTGGGAAACGCTCTACCAGATCGTCGGCAAGCACATCGACCTGCCGCCATTCCTGTAGTGCCAGCGCATTGGTGGCCTGACCCGCCTCGACCTCTATGGTTTTCGGCGCGGTGCTCTCGGCAATCTTCAACTGCTCTTCGGCACGCCGTGGCCAGCCTCGCGCGGCGTATACGCTGGCACGGCTGGTACGTAATGAAACGTTGCCTGGCGCGGCATCGGATAGACTCTCGAAAGCCTGCTGCGCTGCTGGCAAGTCGTCACGGTAAAGGGCATTGTTGGCAACCAGAATCTGGCTGTCGAGCCAGTTATTGTTTGGCCGCCCCTCAGGCACACCCAAGGGATAGATACGCGCTGGTTGGGCTTCGGCCAGTTGCTTGCTGAGCTGATCAGCTTCTTCCAGCTCTTCGCTTTCAATCAACGCGTAATAAAGGCTCTGGTGATCACTCAACCAGCTCTGGTCTTTGTCGTTGCTGGCCGCTATCACTTCGCGATATAGCTCGACAGCCAACTCGGGCTGGCGCAGGTAAAGCATGGCACTGGCGGCCCAACGCAATGCATAGGGCGGCAACGCGACCTGCATGTCTTTCAGTGCATAGTACTCATCGACGACGCCTTGCATGTCCACGCGCGCATGCAGAGCACCCATACGGTCGACACGGACACGAGCGACGTCGGCCTGCGCCTCGGGTAAAGCTGCCCACTCTTGCATCATTGCGTCGGCCTGGGACAATGCACGGTCGGCAATCACAAAGCGCTCGGATTCGGAGCGACTGGAGGTATCTGCCAGACGTACACGTTCGGCCAGGGCATCGGCGCGCATGACACGCAACTCGTCCTCCCCGAGCAGCTCCGAATGCTGCTCGGCAATGCTCAGGGCCTGCACTGGCAGACCCGCGCGCTGGAGGGCAAACAGATACTCGCGCAATATATCGCGACGTCCGGGAGCTAATGTCCAGGCACGGTCATATTCTGCCAACGAAGCGTGCTGCTGCCCATCAAGCATCAATGCGTAGCCCAGCGCCAGGCGCGCTTCCAATTGCTTTGGAGCCTGCTCGGTCCAGACCCGGGCGCGTTTAATCGCGGCTGGCGTCTGACCCATATCGGCCATCGTCATTAATTGCGCTTGTAACAGATCGGCCCGCGCTGGTGCGAGTGAGCGAGCGAGCAGGAAGCCATTGACAGCTTGATCCCATTCACCACGGTTGCGTCTGGCACGAGCCATCGCCGCTACCGTATCGGGATGCTTTGCATATATAGCAGGATTGGATTGGTAAAGACGCAACACTTCATCATCTTCGCCAGCCCAACTGGCAATGAGTAGAAGATCAATATGCTGCGTGGGAGTCAGCGATGGCAACTGTCGAAGATAATTCAGCGCGGGCTGCTGGTCGCCAAGGCGCGCACGCTCTATCAGATCGCTGTAGGCCTGATCAGCCCAGACGAAACTGGAGCCCAAGGATAGACCCAAGGAGAAACAGCAAGCAATAACTCGCCTCCCTGCTAAGTTACTGAGCAATTCGGTCACTCCCCTTTCTAATGCTAATGCGAAAATATGACAAAAGAGCCATGCACGAGGAATCGTGATGGCTTATTAGTGTTAATACAATTGTAGGGTAATGTTAAGGAGTATCAAGCAAAAATGATACTAAATTGACGCTATATTTCAACGCAAGCTATAAAAGCTATTTTTTTGGCGCGACACATACAAGGATCGCTGAAGGATCGCGGCAATCAATATAGTACTGAGGGACTTAGCGCTATTGACCTGAATCATAGCCAAGCCTGCCAGGGATGCTAGGCTAAGGATACAGGCGTTGCCGACAGCCGGGCCTGAACAACAACACTTACCAGCAGGAGCTTGCCCATGCCCCAACATTATATACTCAGCGTCGACTATTCAGATGGCTGGAGCAGAATGCTTGAGCATCTGCCAGCTATTACCGCGCTGACAGGCCTAACCCACCTTACGCTGGTCCACGTGGTCGAGACATTCAAGCGCCTGCATATCGAAGACACTCCGCAAGCCGCCGAATCACATCTGAAGAAACTGGCCGCGCAACTGCAACAGGACCAGGGCATTCAGGTCGACTACCGCGTAGAGCAGGGCTTTGCCGCCTCGGAAATCGTCGATTGCGCCATACGGCTGGATGCCGACGGCATCATCGTCCTTAACCGCAGCCATTCCGCAGGGCGGGAAATTCTTCGCGGCAATATTGCCATGAACCTGGTGCGCATGACCCGTCTGCCTTTGCTGGTAGTACCCATGGACGGCAAGGTGATCGAACCTGACGCGGTCATCATGCTGGCCACCGACGGCTCGCCCTCGGCGCGGGCTGCCGAGCGCCGTTTCGGCGAATTCATGCAGCGCGGCAACCATGGCTTGGTGGTCTGGGTTGATGATGGTGAACACATTGAAGACACCACGGCCCAGGAGGCGCTGGTAACGATCAGCGGCCAGTTCGACAACGCCACGGCCCAGCGCCTCAAAGGGGAACCCGCACGGGAACTGGTCAAGGCTGCCGCGCAGGAAAATGCCGCGCTGATCATCATTGGCAAACGCGGCACCACACCAATCAGCGACATGCTGCTCGGCAGCACGGCGGCGACCGTGGCGCGCGAATCACACCATCCGGTGCTGCTGGTGCCCTGAGACCAGCCCCTCCGTTTCGCGTCTGGCGCTACTTCCCGAGCCAGTCAGCGAGGACAGCCGCAGCATGCTCGTCGAGCAGCGGCGGCGGCAGGCGATACTCAATCGGCGTGCGCGACAGACGAATCGGATTGCCAACCAGCGCCACCTCGCCTGCCAGGGGATGGCCCATGCGTACTTTCAACCCGCGGGAGCGTACCTGCGGGTCCTCGAACACCTGGGCCAGATCATTGATTGGACCGCAGGGCACGCCCGCCTGTTCCAGGTCTGAAATCCACTGGGCGGTAGTGCGAAAAACAGTGACCTGGCGAATCAGCGGGATCAATTCCCCCCGGTTAGCAACCCTATCCGCATTGCTGGCAAAACGGCGGTCCTGCGCCCATTCCGGATGCCCGGCGACCGTGCTGAAACGACGGAACTGAGCATCATTGCCGACCGTCAGAATAAAATCACCATCGGCGCTGGGGAAATCCTGATAGGGCACGATGTTCGGGTGGGCGTTACCCATGCGTCTCGGCGCCTGTCCCGTGGTCAAGTAGTTAAGACCCTGATTGGCTAGACAGGCCACTTGCACATCCAGCAGTGCCAGGTCGATGTACTGGCCCTGCCCGCTGCGCTCGCGCTCGGCCAGCGCAGCCAAAATGGCATTGCTGGCGTAGAGCCCGGTGAGAACATCGGTCAGCGCCACGCCGACCTTGACCGGCCCGGCGCCGGCTTCGTCATCGGCACGCCCGGTCACGCTCATCAAGCCACCTAACCCCTGAATCATGAAATCGTAACCGGCACGCTGGGCGTAGGGTCCGTCCTGACCAAAACCGGTTATTGAGCAGTAGATCAGGCGCGGATTAATCGCCTGCAGGCTGACATAGTCGAGGCCGTAGGCCGCTAGCCCATCAACCTTGAAGTTCTCGATCAGAATATCCGCTTTAACCACCAGCTCGCGCAGGCACTGCTGGCCCTGCGGCTGGGTAAAATCAATCGCCAGAGAGCGCTTATTGCGGTTGGCGGAAAGATAATAAGCCGCTTCCGAGGTGTCACGCCCTTGAGCATCCTTGAGGTAGGGCGGCCCCCAGGCACGGGTATCATCGCCGACGACCGGCCGCTCGACCTTGACCACGTCAGCGCCAAGATCAGCCAACATCTGCCCAGCCCAGGGGCCAGCCAGAACGCGGGAAAGATCAAGGACTTTCAGACCGGCTAGCGCACTCATGCGCGCAGCCACAAGCGGCAAACTGTAAGCGACAAGCCAGCCCTGCAGTTAAAAAAAATAGGGGTAACGAACATGATCACGAGCCCTCGGAAAAGCCGCAGCAAACCAGACTTACTCAGCCCGACTTGCCGCTTGCCGCCACCTTCAAACGTTAGAAGAACGCCTGAAGGCCCGTCTGTGCGCGACCCAGGATCAGCGCGTGCACATCGTGGGTACCTTCGTAGGTATTGACCACTTCCAGGTTGACTACGTGACGGATTACCCCGTATTCGTCGGAAATGCCGTTACCACCGAGCATGTCACGGGCCACACGGGCGATATCCAGCGATTTGCCACAGGAGTTGCGTTTCATCATCGAGGTGATCTCCACCGCCGCAGTCCCTTCATCCTTCATGCGGCCCAAACGCAGGCAACCCTGCAGGGCCATGGTGATCTCGGTCTGCATATCGGCGAGTTTTTTCTGGATCAACTGTGTCTGTGCCAGTGGGCGACCGAACTGCTTTCGATCCAGCGTGTACTGACGAGCGGTGTGCCAGCAGAACTCCGCCGCGCCCAGAGCGCCCCAGGAAATGCCATAGCGCGCCGAATTAAGACAAGTAAAAGGACCTTTCAGACCGGTCACCCCGGGCAACATATTCTCTTCCGGCACAAATACATCTTCCATTACGATCTGGCCAGTAATGGACGTACGTAGACCGACCTTACCCTTGATCGCCGGAGCGCTAAGGCCCTTCCAGCCTTTCTCCAGAATAAAGCCACGGATCACGTCGTCATCCGTCTTGGCCCAGACCACGAACACGTCAGCGATGGGGCTGTTGGTAATCCACATCTTTGCGCCCCTGAGCGAATAGCCACCCTCTACGGACCGCGCACGGGTGATCATCGAGCCTGGGTCGGAACCATGATCGGGCTCAGTCAGACCAAAGCAACCGATGCTCTCACCGCTAGCCAACTTGGGTAGATACTTCTGCTTTTGCTCTTCGCTACCGAACTCATTGATCGGCACCATGACCAGCGAGGATTGCACACTCATCATCGAACGGTAGCCTGAGTCAACACGCTCGACTTCACGGGCAATCAAGCCGTAGCAGACATAATTCAGCCCGCTGCCACCGTACTCCTCGGGGATAGTGGCGCCCAGCAGCCCCAACTCACCCATTTCACGAAAGATGGCTATATCGGTATTTTCATTACGGAACGACTCCAGTACCCGCGGCATCAACTTGGCGTTGCAGTATTGAGCAGCAGAATCACGCACCATGCGCTCTTCTTCGGTCAGCTGCGAATCAAGCAGCAGCGGATCAATCCAGTTGAAACTCGCTTTGGAATCGGCCATGAAAACTCCGTTGTATTATCAGGATTAAATGAGCATCGCGGGGATGCTTGCAGTGGCAATAAGACTAGACCCGATTAGCCCTGCCGGCAAACGCGTTTTTGTCAGTAACCTGTGCTATTTTGGAACTCCGTAAACCAGCGACAAACGGCAAGCCACAAGCAAACCGCAATCGTGCTGGACATTATTGTCCACGACCAGCGTAACGCTTAAAACTTACCGCTGCTCCAAAGGAGCCCACCCATGCGCCGCAAGATCCCCCCGACCCAGGCCCTGATCTGTTTTGAATCCTCGGCCCGGCATGAAAGCTTTACCAAGGCCGCCGAGGAGTTGTCGCTAACCCAAAGCGCGGTATGCCGGCAGATCGCCAATCTGGAAGAGTTCCTGGATGTGCAGTTGTTCCGTCGCACCCGGCGCGGCGTCAAACTGACCGAGGCGGGCGAGACCTACAGCAGACGCATCAGCAGTCGCCTGGATGCGGTGGAGCGCGATACGCTCTCGGTCATGGGCAATCAGGGCACCGCCACCCTGGAGCTGGCGGCGGTACCGACCTTCAGCACCCAATGGCTGCTGCCACGCCTAAGCGGCTTTCTGCTGGCGCATCCACATGTTTCGGTGAACTTGACGAACCGCACGCGGCCATTCCTGTTCGCCGATACCGAATTCGATGCCGCAATCTACTTTGGCGATGGCGACTGGTCCGGTACCGAGACGCATTTTTTAATGAAGGAGTCGCCAGTACCGGTGTGTAGCCCAGACCTGATTGCGCCGCACAAATCGTTGACGGCGGAACAGATCAGCCACATGCCGCTACTGCAACAGACCACCCGGCCGTACGCCTGGCGCCAGTGGTTCGCCTCACTTGATATGCGTGTTGCGCACGACCTGAACGGCACACGCCTGGAATTGTTCTCGATGCTCGCCAAGGCCGCGATGCACGGCATGGGGGTCGCGCTGATTCCGCCCTTCCTGATCCGCGATGAACTGGAAAGCGGCCGCCTGATCACCCCCTGCCCACACAGTTTCGACAGCGATCACGCCTATCATCTGGTGATCCCCGAGCGTAAAGCCGAGTCCGCCACACTGCAGGCGTTCAGGGACTGGCTGGTGGAAGAAGCGCGAATGTACCGCGATTCTCAGCCTCCAGCTGCAAGCGACAAGCGGCAAGCTGGAGTCAAACCTCGACACGGACCGCTTGCGGCTGCGCGCTAGCGATAATAAGTGCAGATCCGCTGACCATCGATTTCATGCACGCGGATATCCAACTGGTACAGGTCGCGCAGCACAGCCTCGCGGATTAGCTCGTTCGGGCTCCCCTGACCCGCCAGCTTGCCGCCCTGCATGGCGATGATCTGGTCGGCGTAGCAGGAGGCGAAATTGATATCGTGCAGCACCACCACCACGGTTTTACCCTTGTCGTCAGCGGCACTGCGCAGCAGCTGCATCATATCCACAGCATGGCGCATGTCGATATTGTTGAGCGGCTCGTCGAGCAGCACATAGTCGGTGTCCTGGCACATAACCATTGCCACATAAGCGCGCTGGCGCTGGCCACCGGACAATTCATCAATGGCCTTGTGCTGGAACGGAGTCAGCCGCAGAAAGTCGATGGCTTCATCGATCTTGTGCTGGTCATCGGCGCTCAGGCGGCCCCCGGAATGCGGGAAACGACCGAAGGCCACCAGGTCACGTACCGTCAGGCGCAGACTGCTCTGGTTGTGCTGACGTAGAATCGAAAGACGCCGCGCCAGCTCAGCCCCCGGAGTGCGGGTCACGTCCAGCTCATCAATCAATACTCGACCAGCAGACATCGGTAGCAACCGACTGATCATCGACAGCAGGGTGGACTTACCCGCGCCATTGGGTCCGATGATGGCGGTGAAGCCACTCTTGGGAATGTTCAGACTGACGTCATCCACGACCAGGCTATGGCCATAGCGCTTGCTGACTTTCTGGACTTCAATCATTGCCGCACTCCACGCATCAACAAGACGATAAACAACAGCCCGCCCACCAGCTCGACCACCCCCGATAACGGCAGGCTCGAGGCCAGGACATGTTCCAGCAACACCTGCCCCCCGACCAGACAGACGACGCCCGTCAGCACGCTGGCGGGCAGAGTCCAACGGTGCTGCTGGGTGCCCATCAGCCAGTAGGCGAGATTGGCCACCAGCAGCCCGAAGAACAGCGTCGGCCCCACCAGCGCCGTGGTCGCGGCGACCAATATCGCTATGACCGCCAGCAGGCGCAGTACCTGACGCTGGTAGTCCAAGCCCAGATTCAGCGCCATATCCCGCCCCAGCGCCAGCACGTCGAGCCTGCGTAGCACCCACAGCACATAGCCACTGGCAACAACCACAAAAAGGCTTGCGACGCCGAGCAGACCCAGATTGATGCGATTGAAGCTAGCCGCACCTCGTCCCCGGTCGATGACCAGCACGCCAGGGTCGAGCACCCGCAGCAGCACCTCAGTCAGCTCGCGGAACAGAATACCGCCGAGCATACCGGCCAGGATCAACAGGTGTAGACTGCGCACCGCACCACTGAACAGCAACCGAAAAACCAGCAGCGCCAGCAACACCACGGCCAGCACCTCAAGCGAAAAACGCAGGGGCAATGCCAGCTCGCGCCATTGGGCGGCGCCCCATATCAGCAAAGCCAAAACCTGGACCAGCATAAAAAGCACATCAAAGCCCATCAGCGCGGGTGTCAGCACACGGTTCTGGGTAATGGTCTGGAACAGCACCGTGGAGATCCCGATCGCCCAGGCCACCAGCAGCATGGCCGCCAGCCGCGGGCCGCGGTATTCGATAATGAAAGCCCAGTCGCTCTGCGCCCGCAGCGTCATGAATGCGCCCATGCACAACAGCGCCAGCGCCGCCAGCAGGGTCAGGCGCCATGCTGGCGTCATACCCATTGACGGCGCCCCTGAAAGAGAATGAACAGAAAGGCCAGACAGCCGACTATCGCCAGCAGACTAGAGGATGGCACTTCGAAGGGATGGATAAGCAGACGTCCGGCAATATCCGCCGCCAGCAAAAGAGCAGCTCCAAGCAGCGCTACCAATGGAATGCTGCGGCGCAGCTGATCACCACACACCCAGCGCACCAGATTCGGGGCTATCAAGCCGACAAAGGGAATCACCCCGGCCACCACCACCACGCTAGCGGAAATCATCGCCACCAGCAGCAGCCCCAGCCCTATCAGCAGGCCGTAGTTGACGCCGACATTGGTCGCAAAATCCTTGCCCATACCGATCACGGCAAAGCGATCGGCTGCCAGCATGGCAGCCAGCGTCAGACCAGCCGCGACCCACAGCAGCTCGTAGCGCCCACGCAACACCGCAGAAAAATCGCCACTGCTCCAGGCCCGCAGCGCCTGAGCCAAATCAAGTTGCTGGGCCAGCAGACCGCTGCCCGCGGCCACCACCCCAACCAGTACCAGACCTACCAATGGAACAATCAGCGCGGAGCGCAGAGGAATGCGCTGCAACACCGCCAGAAACAGCAAGGTGCCGCCCAGGGCAAACAAACTGACCACGGCAAAGCGCAGTGCTAGCGTGGCCCCCGGCACCAGCCAGGCGAGCATCAACATGCCCAGCGCCGCCGCCTCCATGGTGCCCACCGTAGAAGGCTCGACCAGACGATTGCGCGCCATCATCTGTAATATCAGCCCCGCCACCGCCAATCCGGCCCCGGCGAGCATCAGCGCCAGGGTACGCGGCAAGCGGCTGGCAAAGAGGATTTTGGACAGTCGGTCGTCCGGATCGGCGCCCAGCGCATTAAGCAGATTCATGCGGCTAGCACCGACATTCAGGCTCCAAATCGCCAGACCCAGGACTAATGTCAGCAGCACAACCAACAGCACCCAGCTCATGCGTGCACTCGGAGCCGCACGCTGTAGAAGATTATCTTGCGGCATAGGTCACCAGACTTCCATCCGGCTTTCAGCGGCCAGCGGAGAAGACCTCGATCAGCTGATCGACACTCGCCTGCATGACGCCCAGACCACTGTTGTCCAGCAAGTACCAACTGACCGGATCGAGATAGACGATCTGCCCCTTGTTGCCAGCGGGCGTCGCCTTGACCAGCTCGTTATCCATCAGTTGCGCAGCGGCAACCCCTTCTTGACCAATGGCCGCATCGCGGTCCATGACAAACAGCCAGTCAGGGTTAGCCTCAAGCAAAAACTCGAAAGACACCGAATGTCCGTGCCTGCCGGTTTGCAGGTCATCCACCGCCTGTTCCACGCCAAATACGTCGTGAATCATGCCAAAACGTGTACCTGCACCAAAGGCCGCCATTCGCCCACCGGTCGTCAGCACCAGTAGGCCCTTGCCCTGGCCGGCAGCCAGCTCACGCAGTTCGGTGACTGATGCATTCAGGCGCGCAAGCTGCTCCTCGGCCTCGGCCTGCTTGCCATAGATTTCACCGAGAATGCGGGTATTGCGCTCCAGACTGCCAAGCAGGTCGTTCGGGTCAGGCGTCAGATCGATGGTAGGGCCGAATTTCGATACCTCGGCGTACTGACCCTGTGCGCGACGACCAAGAATGATCAGATCGGGACTGCTGTTCTTCAATACCTCCAGATCGGGCTCGAACAGACTGCCCGCGCGGATAAAGCCCTCACCTTGATAACGCGCGAGCAGATCCGGTGCGCTGTTGCTCGGCGTGCCCTGCACCTGCACCCCGAGCTGCTGCAGGGTATCCAGGGTCGACCAGTCGATCACCACCGCTTTCTGCGGACTGACCGGCACCTGAGTTTCGCCACTGCTATGGGTGATGGTTACGGTGTCGGCGGCCTGTACGGCAGAAGACAGCACAAAGGCCAGCAGCAACCCAGACAGGGCGCGGCCCAGCGGCAGAGAAGATAGCGACATCGGATTTCCTTGATAGACAAAACAAAGAGGTCACACGAGCACCCCATACGAAAGCACTCATGCGAATAGTTATTGTTTAGATTTTACCAGAGCACCCTTGCAGCAGACAGGCACAAAAGCCGAAACAGGCCGTTGCGGGTATCCGAACGACGCCCGAACCGCAGGTCTGCGGTTCGGGCTGGAGAAGGCGGAAGTTATCCGCCAGGGAACAGGCCCTGAGCCTTTATTGACGGATGCCTTCCACCGTCAAAATCAGCTCTACTTCCTGGGAAGCCGGCCCCAAATCCATCGGGATATCAAAGTCCTTCAGACGCAAGCGGGTGCTGCCTTCAAAACCAGCGCGGTAACCACCCCAGGGGTCCTCGCCCTCACCTAGAAACTTGGCATCCAACACCACTGGCTTGGTGACGCCGTTGAGCGTCAGATCGCCAGTAATATTCGCTGTATCGTCGCCAGTCATCTCCACTGCAGTGGATTTGAACGTCGCCTGCGGATGCTTGGCCACATTAAGGAAGTCATCACTGCGCAAGTGCTTGTCGCGTTCAGCATGGTTAGAATCCACGCTAGTGGTATTGATAGTGACATTCACCGCGCTGGCCTCGGGCTTGTCCGCATCCCAGCTAAAGGTACCGTCAAAATCGTTGAAGCGGCCATACAGCCAGCTGTAACCCAGATGGCTGATCTTGAAGTTGACGAAGGCGTGCTGGCCTTCCTTGTCGATCACATAATCGGCAGCCTGCAGGCTACCGCTCAGGGCCATCAGGCCGCCCAGGGCGAGTCCGGCGAAAGTCTTTTTCATATTAATGCTCCTCAGATGAATGCGAGCGCAGGCCAAGCATGCGCCGCAGGGTATTATCGCGGTCAATAAAGTGATGTTTCAAGGCACCCAGCGCATGCAAACCGGCCAACACCAACACGGTTATCGCCAGCCAATAATGTACCAAGCCGGCACGGTCCGCCTGCTCTGGCAGGCCGGAGACCAACGCAGGCAGGGTGAACCAGCCAAACACATCGATGCCCTGCCCGGTCGCGGTGGAAATGAGATAACCGCTGAGCACGATCACTATCAGTAACAGGTATAGCAGTCTGTGAACTAGAGTGGCGAGCCGAACTTCCCAGGCCTTATGGTCCGGCAGATGCGCCGGCTTAGGGTTGGCCCAGCGCCAGACCATGCGTAGCACTAGCAGCACCGCCAGTGAAATACCGATGCTTTTGTGCCAGAACGGGGCGCTTCGATAGTAGGGGCTATAATAGGTAAGGTCGGTCATCCACAGGCCCAGGATAGCCAGCCCGATAACGGTCAAGGCTACCAGCCAGTGCATAGCAATAGCGACAGAGCCATAGCTATGTGAGGTGTTTTTGATCTGCATGACGTCAGTCCGATATGTCAATGAGTGGGATTCTCACATCGAATCAGTCAGACAAAAAGCGCAATATTTGGTTCTGAATTATTTGGTAATCAGATAGATACCAAGCTTAACGAAAAGATGACCCGATTAGCACCAGGCCATCTCCACCAGGATGATCGGACAATTGCGATCAGAAAAACAACCGCTTGAGCTCCATACCTGGGTCTGGCGCCCGCATAAAGGCTTCGCCAACCAGGAATCCGTAAACATCGTGGGCCAACATCAAGTCCACGTCCGCACGGGAAAGCAGTCCGCTTTCGGTCACCAGCACGCGATCGGCTGGCACCCTGGGCAACAAGTCCAACGTCGTCTCCAGCGTCACCTCAAAGGTATGCAGATTGCGATTGTTGATACCAATCAGTGGCGTATCCAGGCGCAATGCACGCTGCAGCTCATCAGCGTCGTGCACCTCGACCAGTACATCCAGCTTCAGGCGACGCGCTTCGGCGGCTAACTCTGCCATCAGCCCATCATCCAGCGCCGAAACGATCAGTAGTATGCAGTCCGCCCCCATCGCCCGGGCCTCAAGCACCTGATAGGGATCAATCAGAAAATCCTTGCGGATCACCGGCAGATTACAGGCGGCACGTGCAGCGCGCAGGTAGTCATCGTGGCCCTGAAAGAAGTCCACATCGGTCAGCACTGATAGACAGGCTGCACCGCCCTGCTCGTAACTGCGGGCAATCTCCGCCGGATCGAAATTCTCACGCAGCACGCCCTTGCTCGGCGAGGCCTTCTTGATTTCAGCGATCACACCGGGTTTATGGGCGGCGGCGCATCGCTGCAAAGCCGCAGTAAAGCCACGCGGCGGCTCGGCGGCAACGGCCAGACGCTCCAGCTCGTCAAGGCTGACGCGCGGCCGGCGCTCGGCGACTTCCTCATGCTTGCGGGCAATAATGTTCTGCAAAATCGTTGGCACGCTCATGGCGCAGCTTCCTCGCGAAATACGTCGGTAAAGGCGACCAGCTCATTGAGCTTTTCGCGAGCCAGGCCCGAATGCAACGCATCTGAGGCCAGTTGCACCCCTTCAAGGAAAGTGCCTGCCTGATCACTGGCGTAGAGTGCCGCGCCGGCATTGAGAATAATCATGTCCGCGGCCTTTTCGCCAGCCTCGGTCTTGCGCTTGCCCAGCGCATCATTGATCAGCGCCAGGGATTCAGCCGCATCATTGACGCTCAAGCCGATCAAGCTGCGACTGGGAATACCCAGGTCCTCAGGACTGATATCGTACTCCCGCACTTCGCCATCTTTGAGTTCAGCAACATGCGTGGGCGCCGCCAGGCTGACTTCGTCCAGCCCGTCGCGGGCGCTGACCACCAGCACATGCTCACTGCCCAGGCGTTTGAGCACTTCGGCCATGGGCCGGCACAGCTTGTCGGTGAACACACCGATAACCTGATGCTTGACCCCGGCCGGGTTGGTCATCGGCCCGAGCATATTGAACAGCGTGCGCAAGCCCAGCTCCTTGCGTGGACCCACGGCGTGCTTCATAGCGCTGTGATGAGCCGGTGCAAACATAAAACCCACCCCGACCGCCTCTACACAACGCCCAACCTGCTCCGGCGTAAGCGCCAGATTGACGCCCGCCGCTTCCAACAAATCGGCACTGCCACTTTTACCGGAGACGGCACGGTTACCGTGCTTGGCGACCTTGCCACCGGCCGCCGCCACCACCAGCGCCGCCGCAGTCGACACGTTGAAGATATTCGCACCATCGCCGCCGGTACCGCAGGTATCAACTACCCGCTGACCACCGACCTGCACGCCCGAAGCGAGCTCACGCATGACTATCGCCGCGCCGGTAATTTCATCAATGCTCTCGCCCTTCATCCGCAGGCCGACCAGAAAGGCGCCAATCTGCGCGTCGGTGCACTGCCCGGTCATGATGTCGCGCATCACCGCGCGCATTTCTTCGGTACTCAGGTCGATCTGCTCGACCACGCGCGCCAGTGCTGTCTTGATATCCATGTTCACTCCTAGTCCGCTTAGCCGCGCAGGCCGCCCTGTTGTTTAAGGAAGTTGTCCAGCAGCTCGTGGCCCTGATCGGTGAGAATCGATTCCGGGTGAAACTGCACGCCTTCGATCATGTACTCACGGTGGCGCAGGCCCATAACTTCGTCTATCGAGCCGTCTTCGAGCTGGGTCCAGGCGGTTACTTCCAGGCAAGCCGGCAGCGGCTCGCGGCGCACCACCAACGAATGATAACGGGTCACCGTGAGCGGATTATCCAACCCGGCAAATACACCCTGATGCTGGTGAAACACCGGACTGGTCTTGCCGTGCATGACCTGGCGGGCGCGTATCACTTCACCACCAAAGGCTTGCCCGATGCTCTGGTGGCCGAGACAAATACCCAGAATCGGCAGCTTGCCGGCAAAGTGCCGCAGCACCGGCACCGACACACCCGCCTCGTTCGGCGTGCATGGGCCGGGAGAAATAACGATACGTTCAGGCTGCAGCGCCTCGATTTCAGCAACACTTAGCTCGTCGTTGCGGATAACTTTAACCTCGGCGCCCAGCTCACCCAGGTACTGCACCACGTTGTAGGTGAAGGAATCATAGTTGTCGATCATCAATAACATGTCTTTTCCCTCACTCGACTGACTGTTCGGCCAGGGCCACGGCCCGGAACATCGCACGACGCTTGTTGATGGTCTCTTCCCACTCCAGCGCCGGCACCGAATCGGCAACAATGCCGCCGCCGGCTTGCACGTGCAGCTCGCCGTTCTTGATCACCGCGGTACGAATAGCAATCGCGGTGTCCATATTGCCGTTCCACGCCCAGTAACCTACTGCGCCGCCATATACCCCGCGCTTGACCGGCTCCAGTTCGTCAATGATTTCCATCGCACGGATCTTCGGGGCGCCGGACAGGGTTCCAGCCGGCAGAATCGCGCGCAGCGCATCCATCGCATTCAGATGCCCGAGCAGTTGGCCCTTCACATTGGAGACGATATGCATGACGTTCGAGTAGCGCTCGATAACCATCTTCTCGGTGACCTGCACCTTGCCGGTCTGGGCCACACGGCCAACGTCGTTGCGGCCGAGATCGATCAGCATCAGATGTTCGGCGATTTCCTTGGCATCGGAGAGCAGATCCACTTCCAGCGCATGGTCAGCCTCCTCGGTCGCGCCGCGCGGGCGCGTACCAGCGATCGGCCGCACTGTCACTTCACCCTCTTCCACGCGCACCAGCACCTCCGGCGAACTGCCGACCACATGGAAGTCACCGAAATTGAAGAAGTACATATAGGGCGTCGGATTCTGGCTGCGCAGCGCCCGGTACAGATCGATGGGTTCGGCCTTGAAGTCGATACTCATACGCTGGGAGGGCACCACCTGCATACAGTCACCGGCGAGGATGTACTCCTTGACGGTGTCTACCGCCCGCTCGTAATCCTCGCGGGTGAAACTGGCGCGGTAGTCAAGATCGCGGTCCGGCGGATTGTCCAGTGACAGCGGCTTGCGCTGGGCCAGGGGCTGACGCAGCTTGTCGAGTATTTGCTCAAGGCGGACGTTGGCGGCATCAAACGCATTGTCGTCCGCCGGATCGGCCAGCACGATGGCATGCAGCTTGCCCGCCAGGTTGTCGAACACCACCACCTCATCCGACACCATCAACAGGATATCCGGATTGCCCAGTGGGTCGGGGTTCGGGCAATGCGCCAGGCGCGGTTCGACATAGCGCACGCAGTCGTAGCCGAAATAACCGACCAGACCGCCATTGAAGCGCGGTAGCCCAGGAATGCTCGGCACCCGGTAGCGGGCCTTGAACTCTTCGACGAAAGCCAGCGGGTCGGCGCAATCATACTGTTCGGTTTCGACGCCATCGACCAGCACCTGAACACTATGCTCGTAGACGCGCAGCACGGTGCGGGCGGGCAAACCGAGGATCGAGTAACGACCCCACTTTTCGCCGCCCTGTACCGATTCGAGCAAGTAGGAATAGGGCGCGTCAGCCAGTTTCAGGTAGGTCGACAGCGGCGTATCCAGATCAGCCAGTACTTCGCGTACCACGGGTACACGGTTAAAGTCCTGAGCAGCCAGGCTTAGAAATTCTTCTCGGGTCATGATCAGCCTCATGGGGCGGGTAATTGTCAGACAAACACAGAAGACCTGCGCTTGACGCAGGCAGGCAGAATCAGGTGCGCCAACGCCAGCGGGCGAGCGCCTTGATCACTCTCATCAGTTTGCGGTTGCTGACAAACACGGCTGATCCGTCTTGGTAAGGTGTGGAGACACCCGAAAGGTTATATGAGCACGTCCAGTGAATCAACCAACAAATCCGGGTTTTCCAGGCTGACCGGACGGCCGTGATTGTAGCCGTAACTGACCGCCAGCACTTTTACCCCGGCAGCCTGACCGGCCAGCACATCATTGCGCGAGTCACCGACAAACAGCGTATCGGCGGCCGCTACGCCGGCCTCGCGCATAATCCAGTACAAGGCCGCAGGATCGGGCTTCTGCACCGGCAGCGTATCGCCGCCCACCAGCCAGTCGAAATAACCAAGCATGCCCTTCTCTTCCAGCAACGGAGCGACAAAACGTTCCGGCTTGTTGGTCGCCACCGCCATCGGAATGCCCTGCTTCTTGAGCGTATCAAGAAACGCCATCACACCAGGGTAGATGGTGGTCAGCACATGCCCAGCGGAATACGCCTGCAAAAAGGCTCGGTGCGCCAGCTCGGCCTCCTCGGCATCAACGCCAGCATGCTCGATGGAGCCAGCGAGCGCGCGGCGCACCAGCACTGCCGAGCCATTACCCACCCAGTCGCGTACCCGTTCAATACCGGCAGCAGGCCGGCCAAGCTCAAGCAACATGCTGTCGATAGCGCCAGCCAGGTCCGGCACCGAATCCAGCAGGGTGCCGTCCAGATCAAAGATTACTAGCTTCGGCAGCTGCCCGCCGAACAGCCGCCCAAGCTTCAACGCGCAACCTGGGCCAGCTCGGCACGCATGCGGTCGATCACTACCTTGTAATCGGGCTGGTTGAAAATCGCCGAACCGGCAACGAAGGTATCGGCGCCGGCTTCGGCGATCTGGCGAATATTCTGCTCGCTGACGCCGCCGTCGACTTCCAGGCGAATATCACGGCCGCTGGCATCAATTAGCGCGCGTGCTTCACGCAGCTTGTCGAGGGTGCCGGGGATGAATTTCTGCCCGCCAAACCCGGGATTGACGCTCATTAACAGCACCATGTCGACCTTGTCCATAACGTACTTGAGGCTGTCCAGCGAAGTCGCCGGATTGAATACCAGGCCGGCCTTGGCGCCGCCCTCGCGAATCAGTTGCAGAGAGCGGTCGATATGCTCGCTGGCCTCTGGATGAAAGGTAATGAAGGACGCACCCGCTTCGAGAAAATCACCGATGATGCGGTCCACTGGCTTGACCATCAGGTGCACGTCAATGGGAGCAGTAATGCCGTATTTGCGCAACGCACTGCAGACCATCGGCCCGATGGTCAGATTGGGTACATAATGGTTATCCATTACATCGAAATGGACGATATCAGCACCCGCGGCCAGCACCTTGTCGACCTCCTCGCCAAGGCGGGCAAAATCGGCGGACAGGATCGAAGGGGCAATCGCATAATCAGGCATGACGGACCTCGGGAGTGAATTCAGGACGGCCATAGTCTACCTCAAGCGGCTTCGTGCTGCCCTGTTATACTCGGAGGAAATGCCCAAGGACGCCTGCCATGCAATCCCTACCAAGTCTGTCCTGCCTGCACACCCATAGACTCCAGCTCGGCTTAATGCTGATGCTCGCCGGGCCGCCTATTGCTTTGGCGCAAGAACCCGTTGCAGATACTCCATTGACGTCCGAGGCACCGGCTGAAACAGCCAGAGAGACGACTGCAGTGCTCACGCCAACACGTAGCCAGGTGCAGGAGCTGAGCCTTGAGCGACTGTTGCCCGCTACCCAGCAGCGCCGCCTGAATATCGGCGAGCAGGCCTTTCTCGGGCTGTTCCTCCCTGCAGCCCAGCCGCAACCTTGGGGCGGCATCATATTGATTGCGGGCCAGGACGAGCACGCAGACTGGCCCATGCTGATTGCTCCGGCACGCCGGCAGCTCAGCGCGGCGGGCTGGCACACTCTGGCTATTAGCCTGCCAGAACGTGATGCCCCCGAGCACGGGCTCGAAGCATCAGAGCGTCTGACACGCGACGACGCCTACCGGGAACAGACCCTGGCGCGTATTCAGGCCGCGCGGCAGGTGTTAATTGCCGAGGGCGGCGAACAACAGAATCTACCTGTTGTATTACTGGGGCGGGGCGAAGGGGCTTTCTGGGCTCTGAGCGCCGCAGTGGCCGTCGAAAGCACAGCTGAGGCGGCTAATCCGCTAGCTGCTGCGCTGATACTTCAGGGCCTGCGACAAACGACGCAGGGTGAAACAACCACCAACCACTTGCTGGAGCAATGGTCAGGCCCCACTTACGACATTCTGATGTCACGCCCCGAACAAGCCGAAGCGCGCAGGCTACAAGCAAAACGTCTGGGGCATGACCGCTACAGGCAATTGCTGTGGCCGCAGGGCGAGACCTCTGAACTGCAACAGCAGATACTGATCAAGCGGCTGGACGGCTGGCTGCAGCGGGTTCTTAACGAAACCCCCGATAGCGTTTGATCTGTTCGTAGGCTTCCTGAATCCGATGAATACGCTCGCCAGCGCCGTTGGCTCCGACGTCGATGCCTCGAGCAATCAGCTTGTCCGGATGATAACGGCTGAGTTGGCGGCGATAAGCCCGCTTGATCTCTTCAGGTGGTGCGCTGAGGTCGACTTCCAGCAAACTGGCGGCTTCCTGCAGTCGATCACGACTGGCCGTCCGCGCGCCGCCGCTCTGCGGCTTAGCGCCTGACTGGGCGTAGCCGGCACGCGACTGATGACGTTGGTGCATGCGCTGCTGCTCTGCCCGACCCAGCCCGGCGTGGCCACCCCATTCGTCAAGCAGTTCGCGCTCTTGTGCGCCCAGCACCCCATCCGCCAGGGCCATGCGCCAGCAGCAGTCCAGCAACTCTGCTGCCCGTTCCGGCTCGCGCTTGAGTAATCGCCGGACCAGCGGAGTCAATCGTTGGTTAGGGATTTTGCCCTGATTGAACCACTGCATCGCCTGCAGTCGCAATCCGTCATCCAGACGATACTGCTGCATCAGGTCCCGTGCCAATTGCAGATGGGCCGGCAAAACCCGCCCTTCAGCCTTGGCCAGTCGGCCCAAGCAGAGGAACAACACCTGCTCAAAGCCCGCCTCCCGACCACTGAGCTCACGCCAACGACGTGGCAAGTCGCTCCAGCGCTGCAACTGCCAATGACGATCCAGCGCATGCCCGAGTACAGCGCCGAAGATACCGCCGGGGATACCCGCAATCGCGCCTCCCAGAGCAGCACCTACTACCGTTACTGGCCAGAGCACAGGCGTCAGCTCCCCTGCGCCAAGCGTTCGGCGTCAGCCAAGCGTGCGGGTGTACCAACGTCGACCCAGGGACCAGCGAAGTATTCGCCGCTCAGCCTTCCAGTATCGGCCGCACGGCGCAGCAATGGCGCCAGAGCAAAGGCGCCAGCCCGCTCATGCTCAAACAGTTTTGGGTGCAGCACTGCCAGGCCCGAATAGGTCAGCCCCTGCTCGCCAGGCTGCGGATTACTCAGCGCACCGTCCACCAGCACGAAATCAGCTGTGGTTTTGAATTCGGGGTTATCCACCAGCACCAGGTGCGCCAGCATGCCGTCCGGGAGCGCCAGCCCGGCAAACTCGAACGGCACCCAAACATCACCATTGACTAACAGAAAGGGCTGTTCGCCGAGCAACCCCAGCGCCTTGAAAATGCCGCCGCCGGTCTCCAGCGGCTCGCCCTCGGGTGACCACTGAATAGACACGCCCAGAGCCGCGCCCGCAGCAAAATGCTGCTCCAACTGCTCACCCAGCCAGGCATGATTGATCACCAAATCAGTCACACCCGCCGCTCTGAGCGCCTCAATATGCCACTGAATCAGCGGCTTGCCGGCCACCGGCAGCAAGGGTTTGGGTGTATGCAAGGTCAGTGGGCGCATACGCTCACCCTTCCCGGCGGCGAGAATCATCGCTTTCATAGAGGCATGCCAAGGCTATCCAGCAGCCGCTCAAGCGGTGCCAGACGCTGATCGCGTTCGCAGGCCTCACGCAGGTAGCCGACAAAGCGAGGGGTGTCGCCCAAGTAATGCGCTTTGCCGTCGCGATAGTTGATCCGCGCGAAAATACCCAGCACTTTCAAATGCCGTTGCACCCCCATCAATCTCGACTGATCGAGGAAAGTCTGAAAATCACCGGGTACCGGCAAGCCCGCTTGCTGCGCCTGTTGCCAGTAGCGCTCGAGCCAGGCTTCGCGCTGCTCCAGTGGCAGAGTGAAAAAGGCATCAGCAAACAGCGAGGTCACGTCGTAACTCAAGGGGCCATAGAGCGCGTCCTGAAAATCCAGTACGCCGGGCTCACCTTCTGCCGTCATCAGGTTACGCGGCATATAATCGCGATGCACGAACACCTGAGCCTCGGCCAGATTGCTCTCCAGTACCAGGCGGCAAACCGCCTGCCACTGCTGCGCTTCGTCCACGCTGAACTGGCGATTCAGATGGCGGCCGACATACCACTCGGGAAACAGCGATAACTCACGACTCAATACGGCTTCATTATAGTCCGGCAGCACGCCCGGGCTACTGATCTGCTGCCAACGCAGCAAGGACGAGATAGCGGCTGCGTAAAGACGCTCTACCTCAGCCGTATCCAGCCCGCGCTGAATACTCTGCAAATAAGTGCTGGTGCCCATGTCCTCCAGCAATAAAAAACCGTTATCCACATCGGCAGCGTAAATCTCCGGGGTACGCACCCCAGCCGTTGCCAACAGCCCAGCAACCCTGACAAAAGGGCTGGAATCCTCTTGCTCCGGGGGCGCATCCATCACGATAAGGCTACGTGAGCCATCGCTCCAACGAAAATAGCGCCGGAAACTGGCATCGGCGCTGGCTGCCGACAACTGGCCCTGACCTACCGCTCCCCAACCTTGAGAAGCGTAGGTTTGCGCCAGTTGCGGCGGCAACCAGACTTGCAGCTGTGCTTTTCTAGCATCCATCATTTCCATCCCATTCAGACGGACGCTGGCTCTGGCGTCCTACAATGCTTTATTATCCCCTATCTTGCGGATTACTCGCAGCATGCATATCGCATTCGTCTCGCACAAGCGTCGCGCGCACCGACTGGAAGCCCGGATAAACATACAATGGCCTACCGCACACCACCGTTTCGCCCTACCTTTCCCATGTTGCTGGTCAGCGGGTTGCTATTAGCCCAGCCATTGAGCAGCTTGGCCAACAATCAGGTTGAATGTCGCGCCAGCAGTGGCGGCGCAGGCTGGGACTGCGCTCCGCTGTCCGCTCCGGCTGCCTTGCCTCCCCGGCCAGCCAAACCCGTGCAGCCAGTACAGCGCGCAGCAGAGCGGGCACCCATCGAGTCGCCTGAAAGCGATGCCCCGGTGGCTACCGCCCGCCAGGTTGCTGATTCTGGTGAGTACAGCGAGCTGGACTGGGTTCCCCGCGAGCAACTCAGCAGCGAGCAACAGGCTGCTATCGCACCCTATTGCGGCGGTACCTATGTAGAACCTGAACGCGAGGGGCGTGACAATGAAACGCCTTTTGACCAGTTGCCGGTTTCCGCCGCAGCGGACTCAAGCCGTTTCGAGCAAGGCAGCCAGACCGGTACGCTGGAAGGCGACGTTCTACTACAACAGGGTCGCCTGCAAGCCCAATCCAACCGGGCCAGCTTCGACCAGGCGAATAACCTGATCGTTCTGGATGGCAATGTCCGCCTGCGTGACCAGGGCGTACTGGTTCTGGGTGATAGCGCACGGATGCAGATCGACACCGGTGAAACGCGTATCGATCAAGTGCGTTATGTCGTGCACGAGTCGCGCGCCAGAGGTACTGCGACCAAATTGATGCGCCGTGATGACGCGGTTATCGTCATGACCGATGGCACCTACACCACCTGCGAGCCCGGTGAAAATACCTGGGCACTGCACAGCAAGGACATTGAGCTTGATCGCGAGAAAGGCTGGGGCGAGGCGAAGCACGTCACGCTAAAGGTCAAGGATGTACCGGTCTTTTATACTCCGTGGATGAATTTCCCACTGGATGACCGGCGCAAGTCAGGCCTGCTGACGCCGAGCTTTTCCTCCAGCACCGACAGTGGCTCCGAGCTCACCGTACCCTATTATTTCAATCTTGCGCCTAACTACGATGCGACCTTGTATCCGCGCATCATGAGCAAGCGTGGCCTGCTGATGGAGGGTGAGGCCCGACACCTTGGCGTGCAGAGCCAGTCGCAGGTCAATGCCGCGTTCCTTGATGACAGTGAGTTTGGTGATACTCGCTGGATGTATCAGCTACAACATGACCACGTCCTGGCCCCGCGCTGGCGAGCCAATGTTGATTACAGCGATATCAGCGACCCCTTCTATTTCCAGAACCTCAATTCATCACTGGAGTCTCGGCCAGACACCTACGTAAACCAACGTGCCGGCACCACCTACGCAGGCAACACTTGGCGGTTTTCGGCTGCGGTGCATAGCTACGAATTGGCCGACATTACATCAGTTACGCCATATAGCCGGCTGCCCCAACTGCGGTTGGATGGCGCGAATCGCCTGGGCGACACTGGCTTAAGATTCAACTACAGCACCGAATACAGCTACTTTGACCGTGACCTGAACAGCGGTTTTCTCTCAGGGCGTAATGGCATTCAGTTTGATGATGCCAATGCTGCAATCCGCGAGCCCGACGAAAGCCTGGTTGGCCTGCAACGGGCATCCGGTAGCCGGGTAGTCGCAGCACCTGCAATCGAGTACCCGATGACCACCAGTTGGGGCTTCTTTACCCCTACAGTTAAAGCGGTCATGACCCAGTACGATCTGGATTTTGATCGCAGAGCCGACGGCTTCGACTATGCCGGCGCCGAAACGACACCCGGCAATGTCACGCCCATCGCAAGCCTGGATGGCGGGCTGTACTTTGACCGACAAACCAACTGGTTCAGCCAGACTTTCAGACAGACACTGGAGCCGAGAGCCTATTATCTCTACACGCCTTATCGCGATCAAAGCGACCAGCCACTGTTCGATTCGAATGAATATGCCTTCAGCTATAACTCGCTGTTTCGCGACAACCGGTTTAGCGGTAGTGACCGTATAGGCGATGCGAATCAACTCACGCTGGGAGCCACTAGCAGAATCCTCGACGACGCTGGCCGCGAACGCATTCGCGCCAGCCTGGGTCAAATCTTCTATTTCAGCGATCGCGATGTAGCGCTGCTACCGGATGGCGCCGGGGCGACTACCGACCCGACGCAGTCCAGTTCCGCCTATGCGGGCGAATTCATGTATCAAATGAGCGATGCCTGGCGATTCAGAAGCGATGTGATCTGGAACCCAGATAACAACGGCGAAGATGCCGGTAGCGCGATCTTCAACTACCAGCCTGAGCCGCGTAAAATCATCAATGCAGGTTATCGGTTCAGAAACAACGTAAATACCTTTGACGCTCTGTCTGGCACATTCAGACGCAACGCGAATGACCGTATAGACCAATCAGACCTGTCTACCATTTGGCCAATCAACAATCAATGGAGCTTCATCGGTCGCTGGCAGCACGATTTCAACCGCGACCGAACGCTTGAAGCGTTCGGTGGTCTGGAATATGACAGCTGCTGCTACAAAGTCCGTTTCATCAACCGGTACTGGGTAGACTACGACGAATATGAGACGGTGACTGACGATACCGGCAACCGTGGCATTTTCATTCAGATCGTGCTCAAAGGACTGGGTAACGTCACCGGCAACCGTGTCGAAAGCCTGTTCGATCAAGGCATCCCTGGTTACAGAGAGCGTGAAAACAATGGTTTTTAAGGCAAAGGTTTCTAAGTTATATCCTGCACTACTCAGCCTGTGCGCGGGTCTGATCTTCAGCACCGGGTTGCATGCCCAGGTTGTGCCTCTGGATCGGGTCGCGGCGATCGTCGACAACGACGTGGTCATGGCCAGCCAACTGGATCAACGTATGCAAGAGCTGCAACGCCAGTTGCGTGAGCGCGGCACTCAGCTGCCACCTGATGAGGTCCTGCGCGAACAGGTACTTGAGCGCTTGGTAGTTGAAAGCATCCAGTTGCAGATGGGCGAGCGGGCCGGCATTCGCATTGACGACGCCACGCTCAACCAGACCATGCAACAACTGGCCCAGCGCAATAATGTGACAACCGAAGAGTTTCGCGCCGCACTCGAGCGCGACGGCATCAGTTACAACCAGGCCCGTGAGCAGATCCGCCGCGAAATGATCATCAACCGTGTGCGCCAGCGCCGCGTCGCAGAACGCATCCAGGTATCCGACCAGGAGGTCCGCAACTTCCTCAATTCGGAGATGGGCCGTATCGAGACTGCGGCGGAATATCGCCTGGCCATGATTGTGCTGCCGATTTCCGACAGTGCCAGCCCGGCTGAAGTCAGCGAGATTGCCGACACCGCCAACGAAATCTATCAGGAGCTGCGTGACGGTGCCGATTTTACCGGTTTGGCCGTCGCCCGCTCGCGTGGCGATACCGCACTGGAAGGCGGTGAGCTTGGCTGGCGCCGTAGCGCGCAACTGCCTGGCCCCTTTGCCAGCGCTGTTGCGTCGCTGGACGTCGACGGTGTAACCCAACCACTGCGCTCGCCCGCTGGTTTTCACATTCTTAAACTATTGGAAACCCGTGGCGGCGAAGGCCAGATGGTCGAAGAGTTCGATGTCCGCCATATTCTTATCAAGCCTAGCGAAATCAGAACTGAAGGCGAAGCCGCCCAGTTGATCCAGCGCATTTATGAGCGCATTCAGAACGGCGAATCTTTTGCGACGCTGGCTAGCGCCTACTCCGAAGACCCAGGCTCTGCGTTAAATGGTGGGTCGTTAAGCTGGGTCACCCCAGACAGCATGGTGCCGGAATTCCGTGAAGTCATGACCAGCATTGGTCAAGACACCGTTTCAAGCCCGTTTCAGTCCGAGTTTGGCTGGCACATTCTTGAGGTGCGGGGCAGCCGTAACGTCGACATGACTGCGGAAATGCGCGAACAACAGGCGATCAATCTTATTCAGAATCGCAAGTACGAACAGGAGTTGCAGACCTGGTTACTGGAAATCCGCGACGAAGCTTATGTCGAGATCAAGATATAGTGCCTTGCAGAGCCATTGCCCTGACCGCCGGCGAGCCGGCGGGCATCGGGCCCGACCTGTGTCTTATGCTGGCAGCGCAAGCAAGCCGGCACCAACGGGTGGTTATCGCCGACCCTGATTTGCTTGCCGAGCGAGCCCGCCTGCTGGGTCTGCATATCGAACTCAGCCCCTTTGATCCCGCCGCCACTCCCGCACCCCAAGCCGCCGGCCAGCTTAGCGTGATGCCGGTCAGCCTGGCCCAGCCCTGTACACCCGGCGTTCTAAATACCGCTAATGCCCAGTACGTTCTTGAGACATTGAGTCTGGCAGGCCGCGGGTGCGAGGCGGGGCATTTTGCTGCGGTAGTAACCGCGCCAGTGCACAAGGGCGTGATCAATGATGCCGGCATCCGCTTTTCCGGCCATACCGAGTTCTTTGCCGAACTGACCGGCACGCCGCTGGTGGTCATGATGCTCGCCTGCCCCGGCTTGCGCGTCGCCCTGGTCACCACCCACCTGCCGCTGCGCGCCGTGGCGGATGCCATTACCCAGCCAGTGCTGGAACAGGTTATCCGCATCCTGCATATGGACCTGCAGCGCAAGTTCGGTATCGCCGCCCCGCGCATTCTGGTGTGCGGTCTTAACCCGCATGCCGGCGAGGGTGGCCATATGGGCACTGAGGAGATCGACACGCTCGTCCCGGTGCTGGATCGGCTGCGTGCCGAGGGCATGCTGCTTCAGGGTCCACTCCCCGCCGATACGCTGTTTACCCCCAAACATCTGGACCATGCCGATGCGGTCTTGGCCATGTATCATGACCAAGGTCTGCCGGTGCTCAAGCACAAGGGCTTCGGCAATGCGGTCAATATCACATTGGGCCTGCCGATCATTCGCACGTCAGTCGATCACGGCACGGCACTTGACCTAGCCGGTAGCGGCAAGGCCGATGCGGGCAGCCTGAGGGTCGCACTAAACACCGCTATCAGCATGATTGAAGCCAGGGAGTCAGCATGAAACAGTTCGCCCCGCACCGGGCGCGTAAGCGTTTTGGCCAGAATTTTCTGCATGATGCCGGCGTCATCAATCGCATTCTCCGCGCAGTGGCCCCGCGTGAAGGCCAGCATCTGGTTGAAATTGGGCCCGGCCAGGGCGCCATTACCGAGGGCCTATTGAGCAGCGGCGCGCAGCTGGAGGTGGTCGAGCTGGATCATGACCTGCACCCGCTATTGCTCGCACGCTTCGGCGACAACCCGCAATTCACCCTGCACAAGGGCGATGCCTTGAAGTTCGACTTTCGCTCGCTGGCAACTGACGAGCGGAAACTGCGTATTGTCGGCAATCTTCCCTACAACATCTCGACACCACTGATGTTTCACCTGATTGCCCAATCCGACTGCGTCGCCGATATGCACTTCATGCTGCAGAAAGAGGTGGTGCAACGCCTCGCCGCCGGTGCAGGCATGAACCATTACGGTCGCCTGGGGATCATGGTCCAGTATCACTGCCAGGTAGAGCATCTGTTTGACGTCGGTTCCGGCGCATTCAGCCCGGCGCCCAAGGTCGATTCTGCCATTGTCCGCCTGACCCCGCACGCACAACTACCGCATCCAGCCGACGACGTCAGTATTCTGGAACAGGTCGTGCGCGAGGCGTTCAATCAGCGACGCAAGACCCTGCGCAACACGCTCAAACCGTTGCTGGATGCCGAAAGCATCGAGGCCGAAGGTCTTGACCCTACGTTACGCCCGGAGCAGGTCGACCTGGCGGGCTTCGTGCGACTGGCCAATAGATTGGCCAAAGAGAAGGCAGACCCATGAGCATGCCGGTCACCTACAACATCCTGGTCCGCGTTGAAAGCCGTTATCTGCAGGAACAATCGGACCCCGACGCCGGGCGTTTTGCCTTTGCTTATACCATTCACATCGAGAACACCGGGGCGATCGCCGCCCAGCTGATTGATCGCCACTGGAAGATCATCGACGGCAATGGCGCATTGAAGGAGGTCAAAGGGCCTGGCGTAGTGGGCGAGCAACCGTTGATCGAGCCTGGCGCCGTGTTTACCTATTCCAGCGGCTGTTTGCTGGAAACGCCTGTCGGCACCATGGAGGGCCGCTACGGCATGCGCGCTAGTGATGGTCACCACTTTACTGCGCCAGTTGCTCTATTCCGTCTGGCCAAACCCAACGCCCTTAATTGATCTGATATGACCACTTATGCGGTTGGCGACATTCAAGGCTGCCTAAAGCCCCTCCAATGCCTGCTCGACGAGGTTGGGTTCAACCCTTCCTGTGACGTACTTTGGGCGGTTGGGGATTTGGTCAATCGCGGACCGGATTCGCTGAATACCCTGCGCTTTATCGACAACCTCGACAATGCCTGTATCGCCGTACTCGGCAACCATGACTTGCACCTGCTGGCTACCAGCCGGGATGCCTCGCGGCTGCGCAAATCCGATACCCTGCTGCCCATTCTCCAGGCCGACGACCGTGACCGCTTGCTGGCCAACCTGCGCCAGCGCCCTCTTGCCCACTGGGACGCACGCCTGGGCATACTCATGACGCATGCCGGCCTGCCGCCTATCTGGAGCGTGAAACAAACGCGCAAGCGCGCTGCCGAGGTCGAGGAAGTACTACGCTGCGATGAGCGCTTACCGCTGTTTCTGGATGAGATGTATGGCAACGAACCAGATCGCTGGAAGCCCTCGCTCACCGGCATAGCGCGCCTGCGCTGCATTACCAACTATCTGACACGCATGCGCTTTTGCAAACAAGATGGCACCCTGGACCTGAAATCCAAGGAAGGCGTGGGCTCCGCGCCCAAGGGTTTTGCCCCCTGGTTCACCTACCCCAGACGTGATCCGACGACGCAAGTCGTGTTCGGCCACTGGGCGGCACTGGAGGCAAACACCGGGGTGCCCGGCATACATGCACTGGACAGCGGCTGCGTCTGGGGCAACAGTATGACGCTGATGAACATGGACACTGGTGAACGTCACCAGTGCCACTGTGGAGAACCGACGTGAGCGATTTTCAACGTATCAGCCCGCAGCAGGCCAATCAGTTGCTGGAACAAGGCGCAGCGCTGGTTGATATCCGCGACCCGCAAAGCTTCGCACTGGGCCATATTAGCAACGCCGTGCGCCTGGATAACGACAACCTGCCCGGTTACCTAGCCACAGCCAACAAGCACACCCCGCTGATCATCTGCTGCTACCACGGGAATTCCAGCCAGCCTGCCGCAGCCTATCTAGCCAGCCTGGGATTTGACCAGGTGTACAGCCTGGACGGCGGTTTCGAGCTATGGCGCCAGCAGTATCCCGATGCTATCCAAGACAGCTGACATTGCGCTGACAAATACCCGGCAATATTATTTTCCCGCATTTTTTTCCAAACGGTTGTGCCAGCACTGGCTAAACGTTCTATTCTGTAGCTGAGGCATTCATTACATGAAAGCCGGTCTGCCGGCTTCCGATAAAACGGGAGCCTGCCGAGCCCCACCGCGCAGCCCTACCCTGCCCGCTGGACGGCTCGACAGACTCCCCGACCATGCCTGTGCGTGTTGGTACTGGGGGATGTTGCATCAGGGAAATGCTGTCGCCCTTTAACGGCCGTCAGGCTGGCCTATGGCCGGAAGTCACAGACCTCATTCAGGTAACAGCGAGGTCAGTCATGAGTATATTCAGTCATTTTCAGAACCGTTTTGAAACCACTCGGCAGGAGGAGTACAGCCTGCAAGAGTATCTTGACCTCTGCAAAACCGACCCTCTGACCTATGCAACCAGTGCTGAGCGACTACTAAAAGCTATCGGCGAGCCCGAGCTGATTGATACCTCGATGGACCCGCGGCTGTCGCGCATCTTCTCCAACAAAATGATCAGACGTTACCCGGCGTTCGCCGACTTTCATGGTATGGAAGACGCCATCGAACACATAGTGTCGTTCTTCCGGCACGCTGCGCAAGGGCTCGAAGAACGCAAGCAGATTCTATATCTGCTCGGGCCCGTAGGCGGCGGAAAATCGTCCTTGGCGGAAAAACTCAAGTCACTGATGCAGCAGGTGCCGTTTTACGCCATCAAGGACTCGCCAGTGTTTGAGTCGCCGCTCGGCCTGTTCAGTCCAGAGGAAGACGGCGCCATCCTCGAAGAGGATTACGGCATACCGCGACGCTATATCAACAGCATCATGTCACCCTGGGCAGTCAAACGCCTGCACGAGTTCAATGGCGATATCAGTCAGTTCCGCGTGGTCAAGCTATACCCCTCGATCCTGCAGCAAACCGGCATTGCCAAAACCGAACCAGGCGATGAGAACAATCAGGATATCTCCGCACTGGTCGGCAAGGTGGATATTCGCAAGCTGGAAGAGTTCCCGCAGAACGATCCGGATGCCTACAGCTACTCCGGCGCGCTGTGCCGTGCCAATCAGGGCTTGATGGAATTCGTCGAGATGTTCAAGGCGCCGATCAAGGTACTGCACCCGCTGCTGACCGCCACCCAGGAAGGCAACTACAACAGCACCGAAGGCCTCGGAGCGATTCCGTTCAACGGCGTAATTCTGGCGCACTCCAACGAATCCGAGTGGCATACCTTCCGCAACAATAAGAATAACGAAGCCTTTATTGACCGTATTTATATCGTCAAGGTGCCCTACTGCCTGCGTGTTAGCGACGAGATCCAGATATACCAGAAACTGCTGACCAGCAGTTCACTGGCCCACGCGCACTGTGCGCCCGACACCCTGAAAATGCTCGCGCAGTTCACCGTGCTGTCACGCCTCAAGGAGCCGGAGAACTCCAACGTCTACTCGAAGATGCGTATTTACGACGGCGAAAACCTCAAGGACACAGACCCCAAAGCCAAGTCCATCCAGGAATACCGTGACAGCGCCGGGGTGGATGAAGGCATGAATGGCCTGTCCACCCGCTTTGCCTTCAAGATCCTGTCCAAAGTATTCAACTATGACAACAGCGAGGTCGCCGCCAATCCGGTACACCTGCTCTATGTACTGGAGCAGCAGATCGAGCAGGAACAATTCGCTAACGAGGTCAGCGAGCGTTATCTGCGCTTTATCAAGGAATACTTGGCACCGCGCTATGTGGACTTTATCGGCAAGGAAATACAGACCGCCTATCTGGAATCCTACAGCGAGTATGGGCAGAACATCTTCGATCGTTATGTGATGTATGCCGACTTCTGGATTCAGGATCAGGAGTATCGCGACCCGGATACCGGTGAAATTCTCAACCGCGTCGCGCTCAACGAAGAACTGGAAAAGATCGAAAAACCGGCGGGCATCAGCAACCCTAAAGACTTCCGCAACGAAATAGTCAACTTCATGCTACGCGCCCGAGCGCAAAACAATGGCCGAAACCCCTCGTGGCTGTCGTACGAGAAGCTGCGCATGGTGATCGAGAAGAAGATGTTCTCCAACACCGAAGACCTGCTCCCGGTGATCAGCTTCAATGCCAAAGCGTCAAAAGAGGACCAGAAGAAGCACGGCGATTTCGTCAGCCGCATGATCGAGCGTGGCTATACGGAAAAACAGGTGCGCCTGCTCTCAGAATGGTATTTGCGCGTGCGCAAAGCTCAATAAAGGCGCCGCCGTTATTGAGCAGCGGCAGGTTTGTAGTGGCAAGCTGCAAACAGTCCGTGGAGACACACGCAACAGCAACTTGAGCAGAGCACCGCCAGCGTTTCGCTTGCAGCTTGAAGCTTGCAGCCTGCCGCTGGCCCCGGAGGGGCCTATGAGCCACGTGATCGACCGCCGTCTGAACGGCAAGAACAAGAGCACGGTGAACCGGCAACGGTTCCTGCGACGCTACAAGACTCATATCAAGAAGGCGGTCGAAGAAGCCGTTGGTCGCCGCTCGATTACCGATATCGCCGGCGGCGAGCAGATCAGCATTCCCGGCCGGGATATCGACGAGCCGATTTTTCACCACGGTCAGGGCGGGCGTAAGACCGGGGTGCATCCAGGCAATCGTGAGTTCAGCACGGGCGACCGTATTCCCCGGCCCGACGGCGGCGGCGGTGGTCAAGGCGGCAGCCAGGCGGGTGACAGCGGCGAGGGCATGGATGAATTCGTATTCCAGATTACCCAGGACGAGTTTCTCGATTTCATGTTCGAAGATCTCGCCCTGCCCAATCTGGTCAAGCGCCACCTCACCGGCACCGACACCTTCAAACCAGTGCGTGCCGGCATCAGCCAGCAGGGCAATCCGTCGCGGATAAATATCGTGCGTTCAATGCGTGCCTCGCACGCCCGTCGCATTGCCTTGAGCGGCAGCAGCCGCCGACGGCTACGCGAAGCAACCCAAGAACTGGAATTGCTGCGCCAACAGCAGCCGGACAACCTCACCGACCAGAAAGCGCTGCAGGAGGAAATAGAAGCACTACAACAGCGTATTGACCGCATACCCTTTCTGGATACCTTCGACCTGCGCTACAACCTGATTACCAAACAGCCCAACCCCAGCTCCAAGGCCGTGATGTTCTGTTTGATGGATGTGTCCGGTTCGATGACCCAGGCCACCAAGGACCTGGCCAAGCGTTTTTATATCCTGTTGTATCTGTTCCTGCGGCGTAATTACGAACGCATCGAGGTGGTCTTTATTCGCCACCACACCAGCGCCAAAGAGGTCGATGAAGAAGAGTTTTTCTACTCCCGCGAAACAGGGGGGACCATCGTCTCCAGCGCCCTGCGCCTGATGCAGCAGATCGTTGATGAACGCTACGCACCCGGCGAGTGGAATATCTACTGCGCCCAGGCTTCTGACGGTGACAACTGGAACGATGACTCGCCGATCTGTCGCGAGCTGCTGCTCAAACAGATCATGCCGGCCATGCAGTACTACTGTTATGTGGAAATTACCCCGCGTGAGCACCAGGCCCTCTGGTACGAATATCAGCAGGTAGCGGAGTCCTTTTCCGACAGTTTCGCCCAGCAGCAGATCGTCGGTGCCGGTGATATCTACCCGGTATTTCGCAAACTGTTTCAGAAGAGGATGGTCACATGATCCGGCAACCTATCTCTACCGGCTCGGAATGGACCTTCGATCTGATCCGCGAATACGATCAGGAAATCGGCCGCATAGCCCGTGATGTCTACGGACTCGACACCTACCCCAATCAGATTGAGGTAATTACTGCCGAGCAGATGATGGACGCCTATGCCTCCGTCGGTATGCCGCTGGGCTATCACCACTGGTCATACGGCAAGCATTTTTTGCATACCGAAAAGAACTACAAGCGCGGCCAGATGGGCTTGGCCTACGAGATCGTGATCAACTCCGATCCGTGCATTGCCTATCTGATGGAAGAAAACACCATGACCATGCAGGCGCTGGTCATCGCGCATGCCTGTTATGGCCACAACTCCTTTTTCAAAGGCAACTATTTGTTCCGCAGCTGGACCGACGCCAGCGCGATTATCGACTATCTGGTGTTCGCCAGGCATTACATCAACGAGTGCGAGGAGCGCCACGGTATCGACGCGGTGGAAGATATTCTCGACTCCTGCCATGCACTAATGAATTACGGCGTGGATCGTTACAAGCGGCCCTATCCGATCTCCGCCGAACAGGAACGCTTGCGCCAACAGGAACGTGAGGAGCATCTGCAACGCCAGGTCAACGAGTTGTGGCGGACCATACCCATCAGTGCCAACTCGCGAGACAAAATGGCTCAAGAGCCCCGCTACCCTAGTGAACCGCAGGAAAATCTGCTGTACTTCATCGAGAAGAATGCGCCACTGCTGGAGCCCTGGCAGCGGGAAGTAGTGCGTATTGTGCGCAAGGTCGCGCAGTACTTCTATCCACAACGCCAGACCCAGGTCATGAACGAAGGCTGGGCGACATTCTGGCACTACACGCTGCTTAACCACCTGTATGACGAGGGCAAGGTCACTGAAGGTTTCATGATCGAGTTTCTGCAATCGCACACCAGCGTGATCTATCAGCCACCCTTCGACAGCCAATGGTACAGCGGCATCAACCCCTACACCTTGGGTTTTGCGATGATGCAGGACATTCGCCGCATCTGTGAACACCCCACTGAAGAAGATCGCCGATGGTTCCCCGACATCGTCGCTACAGACTGGCTGGAAACCCTTAAATTCGCGATGCGCACCTTCAAGGACGAGAGCTTTATTCTGCAATATCTATCGCCCAAAGTGATACGCGATCTGAAACTCTTTGCCATCGCCGACAATGAAAGCGATGACCACCTGGAGATCGCTGCCATCCATGACGACAGCGGTTATCGCGCGGTGCGTCAGCACCTTGCCGCGCAATACAACCTCGGCAATCGCGAACCCAATATTCAGGTATGGGAGGTCGATCGCCGTGGCGACAGGTCGCTCACCTTGCACCACCAACGGCATGACGGCAAACCGCTGGGCGAATCGACCGGCGAAATGCTCAAGCACCTGCATCGGCTATGGGGCTTTGACATACATCTGCACAGCCTGGATGGCGAGCGGATGATCACGCAGATGCATATCCCGCCCAAGCCGGAATCTCAAAACGACAAGCCGCCGCGTTTCGACCTGAATATTCCACCTATCTGAACAAAAGCTTGAACCGCAGCGCCGCAAGCCCGAAGCTTGTTATCCGATATTTGTTAACTGACATCCGGCATTGGGCCACGGCTTGCGAACACGATGAACAACACTTTTAAAACCTATCTGGTTGGCGGCGCAGTGCGTGATCAACTGCTCGGCCACCCCTTCAGCGATTACGATTGGGTAGTCGTCGGCGCCACACCGGAGGCGATGCTCGAGGCTGGTTTTCGGCCTGTTGGGCAGGACTTCCCGGTATTTCTGCACCCTAAAACCGGAGAGGAATATGCCCTGGCGCGGACCGAGCGCAAGAGCGGCCAGGGCTACGGTGGATTTACCTTCCACACCAGTCCGGAGGTGACGCTGGAACAGGACCTGATTCGCCGCGACCTGACCGTCAACGCAATGGCCATGGATACCGACTGCCACCTGATCGATCCCTACGGCGGCCAGCGCGATCTCGCCGCACGCGTGCTGCGACATGTTTCACCCGCTTTCGTCGAAGACCCGATGCGCGTACTGCGTGTCGCCCGTTATGCGGCCCGCTACCATCGCATGGGTTTCAGCGTTGCGCCGGAGACCATGGCGCTGATGCGTGAACTGGCTGAGAGTGGCGAGCTAAAAGCGCTGACCGCCGAGCGTAGCTGGAAGGAAATCAGCCGCGCACTGATGGAACCCAACCCCGAGATTTTTATCCGGGTACTGCGTGACTGCGGCGCCCTCGCCGAGCTATTGCCTGAAGTCGACCGCCTGTTCGGCGTCCCACAACCCAAGGCGCACCACCCGGAAGTGGATACCGGCGAGCACCTGTTGCTGGTGCTGCGCGCCGCAGCGAAGATGCAACTGCCCCTGCCTGCCCGCTGGGCCTGCCTGCTACATGACTTGGGCAAAGGCCTGACCGATCCGGCACATTGGCCGAAACATCACGGCCATGAGACCAAAGGTTTGGCCGCAGTAAAAGCAGCGAACCAACGCTGCAAGGCACCGCGCGACTGTCAGGAACTCGCCTTGCTGGCCTGCGAGTACCACACCCACTGCCACCGCGCACGGGAGCTAAAGCCCGGCACACTGCTCAAGCTGTTCAAAGCGTTCGATATCTACCGCCGCCCAGAGCGTTTCGAGCAGTTTCTCGGTACCTGCGAAGCCGATGCCCGCGGCCGGGCCGGCCTGGAGAACGAACCTTACCCCCAGGCGGATTACTTGCGCGCTGCCGCCCAGGCGGCACGCGGCGTCAGTGTCGAGTCGCTGCTGGCATTGGGGCTGGAAGGGGCGGAACTGGGGAAAGCGCTGGAACGCGAGCGGGAAAGAGCTATTGCGGAGTACAAGGCAGGTTAGCCGCGGCTAAGACCACCCCCTGCGGGGTCAGCGGGCCCTGAGGGAGCGCCGGCTTCGGCGCGAGAAGGCCACCAGTTACCCGCCGAGCGTCGATCGCAACGCATGCGCTCCAATCAGCTCCGGCGGCGTCAACGCCAGCCCCCGCCAGTCAAATGCCACCGGCCACAAAGCCTGATCACCCTGCCACCCAGCCCAGAGCTCGGCGTGGGTTCGACCACTGCCGGGCAGCATCGCATGCGGCGCCAGCAGGGCCAGCGGCCAGAGCACAAAGGCATTGCGCAGTACTTCCGGCCGCGGCAGGGTCAGCCCTTGATGCTCACCCGCCAGATCGCCGTAGGTAAGGATATCGATATCCAGCGTGATACGTCCTGGTGAGGGTGAGTCGCGCCGCCCACAGGCAGCCTCGATTGCCTTGAGGCCCGATGTCAGATCGAGCAGCGACAGATGCGTCTGCGCACCCACAATCATATTCAGAAATCGATGCCCCAATACACCCACAGCATCACTTTCAAACACCGGAGAAACATCCAGCGCCCCCAGCAATTGCTTGAGCGCATCCAGTCCCCGGCCGAGATGATGTTCCCGATCAGTATTGGTGCCCACGCCAAGAAAGACCATGGTCATGCCGGGCGCGTTCCACGTTCTATGACCACGCCCACCCCCCCGCTGGCCTGGGCGACCGCTCCGGGCTTGGTGACCCGCAGACGCAACCAGGGCACGGAAAACTCCTGCATCACCAGCGCTGCGACGTGCTCGGCCAGGGCCTCAACCAACAGGAACTGGCTGGCGGAAACATAGTCGAGCACACGCATGCTGACTGCCGCGTAATCCAGGGTGGCGCCAAGATCATCGCCGGCGGCGGCCATACGGATGTCCCAGCCCATCTCCAGATCCAGCACCAATGGCTGCACAATGGTCCGCTCCCAGTCGTAAACGCCGATCACGGCCTCGACTGCCAACCCTTTGATAAATACCTGATCCACATGAAGCTCCGATCTTTAATACAATTAGGGTCAATTATGCCCAGGCCGTATACAAACAGGTCGACTACAATCGGGTTTTGATCACGACAAGAGCCATGTCCCCTTTATTCATCCTGCTGCTGTGTACGGCCTACCTTCTGGGTTCGGTGTCCTTCGCCGTGCTCATCAGCCAGTTGCGGCGGCTGCCCGACCCGCGCAGCATGGGTTCGGGCAATCCCGGCGCAAGCAACATGCTGCGTCTGGGCGGCAGACCGCTGGCGCTGGCAACCCTGCTCGGTGACCTGAGCAAGGGTGCGCTGGCCGTCTGGCTGGCCCAGCGTGCGGGTCTTGAGCCGGCAGCGCAAGGCTGGGTCGCGCTGGCCGCTGTTACCGGGCATATTCTGCCGATATTTCATCGCCTGCGCGGTGGCAAGGGCGTCGCCACTGCGGCAGGCGCACTGCTGATGCTGTCCTGGCCCGTGGCGCTGCTCGTCTGTGCGATCTGGCTGGCCACCTTCGCCATCCTGCGCATCGCCTCCGTCGCGTCGATAACAGCCTGCGTCGCTCTGTTGCCCTGGCTCGCCTGGTATAGGCCAGAACTATTGCTGGCTTGCAGCATTATGGTGCTACTGATTCTGGCGCGCCATCGGCTGAATATTGGCCGCCTACTGACCGGCAGCGAAAACCACTTCAAGCATTAGCGTCACGCCCTATTGATCGGCGGTAACTCTTCCATCGGCCAACGAGCCCGCGCCTCGATACCGGATTGGTCATGCTGGCCGGCCATTAGCCGCTGACAACCTGCATAGGCGATCATCGCGCCGTTATCCGTACAGAATTCCGGCCGCGCATAGAACAGTTCGCCCTTGAGCCCCTTGGCCATAGCCTCCAGCGAGGCGCGCAAATGTCGGTTGGCGCTGACGCCACCGGCAATCACCAACCGGTTCAACCCGCACGCCTTGAGCGCGCGTTTGCATTTGATCGTCAGGGTGTCGACTACCGCTTGCTCAAAGGCCAGCGCCACGTCACAGCGCGTTTGCTCGCCCGCATCGTCGTTGGCGACACATTGCTGCCAGGCATTTAAAGTGGCGGTTTTCAGGCCACTGAAGCTGAAATCCAGGCCCGGTCTGTCAGTCATCGGACGGGGGAATACAAAACGTCCCGGCGTTCCCGAAACGGCCAGGCGGGCGATTTCGGGGCCGCCCGGATAAGGCAGCCCCATGAGCTTGGCGGTTTTGTCGAAGGCTTCGCCGGCGGCATCGTCCAGCGACTCGCCAAGCAACTGATACTGGCCGATACCATCGACCCGCACCAGCTGGGTATGCCCGCCAGACACCAACAGCGCAACAAAAGGATAGGCCGGCGGCGACGCTTCAAGCATCGGCGCCAACAGGTGCCCTTCCATATGATGCACACCCAGCGCCGGCACGCCCCAGGCAAAGGCCAGCGCCCGAGCGCAGGCACCACCAACCAGCAGCGCGCCGACCAGGCCGGGGCCTGCGGTATAGACCACGCCGTCGACATCGCCTTCGGCAATACCGGCACTCTCGAAGACTTCCCGCATAAGCGGTATCAGTCGCTTGACGTGATCGCGCGAGGCCAGCTCAGGCACCACACCGCCGTAAACCCGATGCAGGTCGATCTGGCTAAATAGCGCGTCTGCCAACAGCCCTCGCTCGCTGTCATAGATCGCTATGCCGGTTTCATCACAGGAGGTTTCAATACCCAGAACACGCATAATAAAGTCGGCTACCCATGGACATCAGCAAAGTGGGCATGCATGATAATCGCCCCTTGGCCGCCAGACCAGACTTTCCGGGTATCGATGCCCTTGGCACTCAAGTAGCACCCAGGGGATTTTCACCCTGACATCGAATCTTATTTTGCATTTCCCTAATGAAGGCGGTAACATCCGCTCCCCTTAGAAATGCAATCGCCCCCGGCCACGGTCGAGGGTAATGACCCACAGCAAATTGTCAGAAAGGTACGAAATGCCTGCCGTCAAATTAAAAGAGAACGAACCCTTCGACGTCGCACTGCGCCGCTTCAAGCGCTCTTGCGAAAAAGCTGGTGTGCTGGCTGAAGTCCGCCGCCGCGAGTTTTACGAGAAGCCCACTACCGAGCGCAAGCGCAAGGCTGCTGCCGCAGTTAAGCGTCACGCCAAGAAGCTGCAGCGCGAACAGCGTCGTCACGTACGCCTGTACTGAGTTTCAATCTGTCTGTTTGCGAGTCCGAGCGGACTCGCCGAATCTGAACCGCAAGGCGACGATCCAGACAGATTGATACCGCTAAGCTCTAAGCATTTTTCCGGCCTTCCAAGCATTTGGAAATGGCTGGATTTTTGTGCTTGGCTGTTCGTTATGGCTGCTATAGTGTTTCGCAAACACCGACCAAGCAGGTATACCCTGGTTGGGTACGGATGAGAGCTGCGCGGCATTTCCTGCGGCCACTATCGACATCGCAAGGCAATTCCGATGGCAGGCTTGATCCCCCAAGGCTTTATTGACGACCTCATCGGCCGTACCGATATCGTTGAGGTGGTGGGCTCGCGCCTGAAGCTCAAGAAGACTGGCAAGAACTTTTCGGCCCTATGCCCGTTCCATAACGAAAAATCGCCCTCCTTCAGCGTCAGCCCGGACAAACAGTTCTATTACTGTTTCGGCTGTGGTGCTGGCGGCAACGCGCTGAGCTTCGTCATGGATTTCGAGCGGCTGGATTTTCCCCAGGCGGTCGAAGAGCTGGCACGGCATGCCGGCGTTGACGTACCTCGCGAAGAACAACGCCCCGGCTCACACCGGGAGCCCCGCGCACCACGCCAGGACAGCCCGCTCTACGCGTTACTGGAGCAGGCTGCCGCCTATTATCGCCAGCAACTGCGTCATCACGCCCAGAAACGCCGGGCCGTCGACTACCTGAAACAGCGCGGCCTGACCGGCCAGATCGCTAAACTCTACGATATCGGCTTTGCCCCACCCGGCTGGGACAACCTGATGAACCACCTGAGCAAGGACAGCACTGAAGTCAAAGCGCTGATCGAAGCCGGGCTAGTAGTGGAAAACCCCGACAGCGGCAAACGCTATGACCGCTTTCGTGACCGCATCATATTCCCGATTCGTGACAGCCGCGGCCGCACACTGGGCTTTGGCGGCCGGGTACTGGGCGATGACAAACCCAAGTATTTGAACTCCCCGGAAACCCCGATTTATCACAAAGGCCGTGAACTCTACGGACTGTATGAAGCGCGCCAGCAGAACCGGCAACTGGATGACGTACTGGTCGTCGAAGGCTATATGGACGTCATCGCCCTGGCCCAACACGGCGTCACCAACGCGGTAGCCACGCTGGGCACTGCCACCAGCGAAGAGCACCTCAAGCGGCTGTTTCGCATCGTCAATACCCTGGTGTTCTGCTTCGATGGTGACAAAGCCGGCAGGCAAGCCGCTTGGCGGGCGCTGAACGCCTGCCTGCCTGTGCTCGAAGACGGCCGTCACGTACGCTTCATGTTTCTACCTGAAGGCCAAGACCCAGACACCCTGATTCGCAGCGAAGGGCAAGACGCCTTCCGCGCACGCATGGCCCAGCAGGCACAGGCGCTGACCGATTACCTGTTTCGCCATCTGTCCGAGGAAGCCAACCCGGATACACTGGAAGGCAAAGCCCATCTGGCGACCTTGGCGCTGCCGCTAATTGAACAAATCCCCGGCAGCATGCTCAAACGATTATTGCGTCAATCGCTGGAAAAACTGACCGGCATGGATCTGGACAGCCTGCCGCCGCCACCGCCACCGCCCGCCTCGGCAAACGACTATGCCGACTATCAGGATGTGGAAACCGATGCCTGGGCCGGCAACCAGGATTACTCGCCAAAGCGCCAACCGCAACGCAGCAGCAAGCCACGCAAGACTGAGCGCGCCGGCGTGGAGAACCCGCTGCTGAACGCTGCGCGCACGTTGCTTCACCATCCGCAGCTGGCCGGCCTGGTAACCGAGGCCAACCAGTTTGCCGACGAAGAGGGCGAGCAAGCACAACTGCTGGTCGGCTTGATTGAAGCTCTGCAGAAAACGCCTACACTCAGTACCGTACAATTGCTGGCACGCTGGCACGGCACCGAGATGGGCGAGCAACTCAGTCAACTGGCGGAAAAGGAATGGTTGTTGAATATTCCCGACGCAAACCTTGAACAACAGTTTTTCGACACCATTAACAGTCTAGTAGCACGCCAAACTGAACAACGTATCGAGCATCTCCTCGATAAATCGTCGCACACACCGCTGACCACTGAGGAAAAGCAACAACTGCGCGAGCTCCTGCACAGGCGCCCTGCACACGTGCAAGACCAGTAATCAGACAAGCAAAGGACTACCCAACTGGCTTTATGGCCTGAAATCAGGGTATAATCCGCAGCTTACTTTTTTGTATACCAAGGCATCCAAAGGGTTGTTATGTCCGGAAAAGCGCAACAGCAATCCCGTCTGAAAGAGCTTATTGCCCGCGGTCGCGAGCAAGGCTATCTGACGTATGCGGAAGTCAACGACCATCTCCCGGAAGACATTTCCGATCCGGAGCAGGTTGAAGACATCATCCGCATGATCAACGACATGGGGATCACCGTCTTCGAGACGGCGCCCGATGCCGATGCCCTGCTCCTGGCAGACAACGATGCCGACGAAGCCGCTGCTGAAGAAGCCGCTGCTGCTCTCGCCGCCGTTGAAAGCGATATTGGTCGCACCACCGACCCAGTGCGCATGTATATGCGCGAAATGGGTACGGTCGAGCTGCTGACCCGTGAAGGCGAAATCGAAATTGCCAAGCGCATCGAGGAAGGCATCCGTGAAGTCATGGCGGCCATCTCCATGTTCCCAGGCACCGTCGATGGCATTCTCGCCGACTACCACCGCGTAGTGGAAGAGAGTGGCCGCCTGTCTGATATCTTCAGCGGTTACATCGATCCTGACGACGACGGCCTGTCCGGTGGCCCGCCCGCAGTGCAAGAAGCGCCTGCCGAAGCCAAGACCGACGACAAGGACGATAAAGACGACGACGATGACAGCGACGACGACGCCGAAGAAGAAGGCGACGGCGGACCTGATCCAGAGGTCGCTCGCCTGCGCTTTACCGCTATTGCCGATCAACTGGCCAAAACCAAAAAAGCGCTGAAGAAGCACGGCCGTGGCAGCAAGCAGGTCACTGCCGAGCTGGAAGAGCTGGCATTGCTGTTCATGCCGATCAAGCTGATTCCCAAGCAGTACGAAGCCCTGGTACAGCGTGTACGCGGCGCTCAGGATCAGATTCGTGCCCAGGAACGCGCCATCATGCAATTGTGTGTACGCGATGTACGCATGCCCCGTGCCGATTTCCTGCGTGGCTTCCCCGGCAACGAAATCAATGCTGACTGGGTTGATAGTTTACTGGCCGACAAGCCGCGTTACGCTGAAGCTCTGGAAGGGCGCAAGGCCGACATTATCCGCGCGCAGAAGAAACTCGCTGCGCTAGCGCAAGACGCGGAACTGACCATCTCCGAGGTCAAGGACATCAACCGTCGCATGTCGATCGGTGAAGCCCGCGCCCGGCGTGCCAAGAAAGAAATGGTCGAAGCCAACCTGCGTCTGGTGATTTCGATCGCCAAGAAGTACACCAACCGCGGCCTGCAATTCCTCGATCTGATCCAGGAAGGCAACATTGGCCTGATGAAAGCGGTGGACAAGTTTGAATACCGCCGCGGTTACAAGTTCTCGACCTACGCCACCTGGTGGATTCGTCAGGCGATTACCCGTTCGATTGCCGATCAGGCGCGCACCATCCGTATTCCGGTGCACATGATCGAGACAATCAACAAGCTCAACCGTATCTCGCGGCAAATGCTGCAGGAAATGGGCCGCGAACCGACCCCGGAAGAGCTGGGCGAGCGCATGGAAATGCCTGAGGACAAGATCCGCAAGGTATTGAAGATCGCCAAAGAGCCGATCTCCATGGAAACCCCGATCGGTGATGACGAAGACTCGCACCTGGGCGACTTCATCGAGGACTCGACCATGGAATCGCCGATCGACTCGGCAACCGTGGAAAGCCTCAAGGAAGCCACTCGCGAAGTCCTCTCCGGCCTCACCGCGCGGGAAGCCAAAGTCCTGCGTATGCGTTTCGGTATCGATATGAATACCGACCACACGCTGGAAGAAGTCGGCAAGCAGTTTGACGTAACGCGTGAGCGTATTCGTCAGATCGAAGCCAAGGCGCTGCGCAAGCTGCGGCACCCTACGCGCAGCGACCACCTGCGCAGCTTCCTCGACGAGTAAGCAACGCTCTGCAGCACCCGACGCCCGGCTATATGCCGGGCGTTTTTATTTGGTTTTCTGTTACAGTTCTGCTTGTTCGGCACCAGGCAACAACGTGCAGCAGTCAGCTCAGGAGCCACAAGGATGTCTTACCAGAATCGCCTTTATGTTTGGGATGACCGGTTTCTCTACATCACCCCCGGCATGATCTCGGAGATCACCCAGCGTCACACCGTAACCCTGCTTGTCGCCCTGAGCGATGCCGGCTTTGTGCTGGGCAACCCCGACGGCCAGCGCCAGCGCTATCAGGCCGCACTGGTCGCGCGCCACACCCCACGCTCGCTCGACGCCAGTGACACCGCCTTGTTGTCGCTCAACTTTGACCCACAGAGCTACGAACACCACGCGCTGACCGCCTTCTTGAGCGGCCAAGCCGTGCGCTCGGTAACCCTCAAGCCGTACGCCATCGACCAGCAGAACATGCACAGAATAGGTTCGGGCACGCTGGACAAGGCATCGCTATTTCGCCTCACCACCGAACTGCCCCAGGCTATCTGCGGCTACCGCCCGATAAAGATGCCCATGGATATGCGCGCCCTGCATGTAGCGCAGAAGATCAAAAAAGAGCTGCCGCTGACCAGCACAGTAGCCGAGCTCGCCGCCGAAGTAGGTCTGTCTGCAGACCGCCTTTCCCACCTGTTCTCCGACAAGCTGGGCATCCCGATCAAGAGCTATATCCTTTGGGCCAAGATGCGCCGCGCCGTCGACCTGATAGCACGGGGCGAACCTCTCTCCGCGGTCGCATACGACGTCGGCTTTTCCGATTCGGCGCACCTGACCCGCACCATCAGGCACTTCTTTGGCCTGACACCTTCCTTTGTAGCAAAGGGCATGAAGGTGGAAATGCTCTGACAACGATGGGCAAATAGCCGCTGCGTTCAATTATCGAGAATCATTCTGATCTAGTCTCCTCGAGTGGCCCCATGGGGCCCTATAAAAACAAGAGGAAACAACAATGCATAATTCTCTGCAGTATCGAGGGTTCACCCGCCTCGGCCTGTTGACCACGGCAATACTTCTCGGTGGCTGCCTCAGCGGCGGAGGCGGCGGAAGCAGCAGCAACGACACCCCTCCCACGCCGGCACCAAGCTACAACGCCACCATCGAACGAACCACCTATGGCGTCCCGCACATCACCGCAGACAACTACGGCGGCGCCGGATATGGCCATGGCTATGCTATCGCCGAAGACAACCTGTGCGTCCTCGCGGACGCCTTCGTCACTTTCCGCGGCGAGCGCTCCCAATACTTTGGCCCCGACCAACCGGCTTCGCCCATGGGCACCTTCGGCACGCCACCCAATCTGGAAGCTGACTTTTTCTTCCGTTTTTTGATCGATGATCAGCAGATTGACCGTTTCAAGGCCGAGCAGACCCCGGAACTGCTTGAACTGAGCCAAGGGTTTGCAGCGGGCTACAGCCGTTACGTCAAGGAGATTAGAGACGGCCAACATGTCGGCCGCCATGCCAGTTGCCGCAATGAAGATTGGCTGGTAACCATCAGCGAAGATGACGTGCTGCAACGACTGATCGCCCTGAACCTGGCCGCCAGCAGCGCCAACTGGGTGGAAGAAATCAGCAACGCCCAACCACCCGCCATCGGGGCCGCCTCCCTGCGCACGCTTGACCAACAGCAAGTGGCCATCGAGCCGACCCCAGAACGCTTCCTGCTCGGGCGCAAACAGGGAATCGGCAGCAACACCTTCGCCTTTGGTGGCGATGCCACCGAATCCGGTGGAGGTTTGCTACTTGCTAACCCGCATTGGTATCTGCTCGGTGTCGACCGCTTCTATCAACTGCAGATGACCATCCCCGGCAAACTGGACATTTCCGGCGCGGCTATCATCGGCTCGCCCATGGTGCTGATGGGCTTCAATGACAACGTGGCCTGGGCCCATACCGTCTCGACCGCCCGACGCTTTACCCTGTTCCAGTTACAACTGGTTGAAGGGGATCCCACCCGCTACCTAGTGGACGACAAAGTGCACGAGATGAGCGCCAGCGAGATCACTGTACAGGTTAAACAGAGCGACGGCTCCCTCGCGCCTGCGACTCGCACACTCTATCGCTCAAGTTACGGACCGATGATCGACCTGAGCGGTCTCAAACTCCCAGGCTGGAATAATCAGACGGCCTTCACCCTACGTGACGCCAACCTCGAGAACACCCGCGCCTTCCAGAACTTCCTGGCCTGGAACCACGCCGAATCCCTGACTGACTTCTACAACCTGGCCCGCGAGTATGTCGGCATACCCTGGGTCAACACCGCTGCCATCGGCCGCGGCGATAAGCGCGCACTCTACTCCGACATCACCACCGTACCCAATGTACCCGACAACATGCTGGCTAAGTGTCTGGTACCGGGCCTCGGCGCCGCAGTATTGCAGCTAGCGCCAGGCCTGCCGCTACTGGATGGCAGTCGTTTAGCATGCAACTGGCGCACCGATGCTGACTCAGCACAACCCGGCGCCTTCGGCCCAGGCAATCTACCCAGCCTGTTCAGCACAGACTACGTAGCCAACATGAACGACAGCTACTGGCTGAGCAATCCGGAGCAACCCCTGACCGGCTTTGCCGGCATCATCGGCCGGGAAGACTACGCCCAGAGCCTGCGTACCCGCATGGGCCATACCCTGGCACGGGAACGTCTTACTGGGACCGATGGACTCAACGGCCATTTGGCGAGCAGCGAAAACATCCGCGACATCTCGCTCAACAGTCGTGTCTACAGTGCCGAGCGGCTCAAGACGCAGGTACTGGCGGCCGTCTGTGACAGCAATGCGCCTGCCAGCGAGCAACAGGCCTGCCTGGTTCTCTCGGCCTGGGACAACACCGGCAATCTGGACTCCAGAGGTGCGCATATCTGGAGTGCATTCTGGGCCAAGGTCAGAAATCTGGATCTGTATGCAACGCCGTTCGACGCCAACGACCCGATCAACACCCCAGACGGCTTAAGCAACAGCAGCGATGTGCAGAACAGCCTGCGCGAAGCCTTCTCGGCCAGCGTCGTCGAGGTGGTCGCCAGCGGTGTAGCACTGGATGCCAGGCTGGGCGAGGTGCAGTTCTTCCTCAAGCCCGGCGAGCAGATTCCGCAGTATGGCGGGGAAGGCAGCGAAGGCTATTTCACCGTGCTGCGCAACAGCTACATGCACGTAGTGGACTTTCCTGAGGATGAACCGGTAAGAGCCTACACCCTGGTCTCCCACGCCCAGTCCACAGACCCGAGCAGCCCCCACTACTCGGACTACACCGAAGCCTATTCAGCCAAGCAATGGCACCGGGTACCCTTTACCCGAGAGCAGATTGAGGCCGAGCTGGAGTCCAGCATCACCATCGACGAGTAACGCCCTCCCCTTCGGATCCTGTGCAGCCAACCGCCGCCAGGATCCGAAGCGGACCCAAAGCCTGTGCATTGCACAGTAAAGCAGCCTAGCCAGCACGCTCGGCAGCCCGTATAATCCGCGACTGCTACAAAAGCGCGGGCCCATAGCTCAGTTGGTCAGAGCAGGCGACTCATAATCGCTTGGTCGTAGGTTCAAGTCCTACTGGGCCCACCATTTTTTGTCGTACCAGCCATTTATGTTCTTAGAACCATAGATTGGCCGGTTTGGCCACACTATGGTAATAATCGCGACCTACCGTGTCCGCCCAAGATATCAAGCTTCCTAGCCGCACGAGCTGCGGGCATAGCCAACCCTACAGCGAGCACATTCTTCGTCAGCCTTCCCGGCCGCGACTTCGCTCGCTTGGGCTGCTCGGGGAGCACTAACTGCTGCACCCTCACATCCGACTGCTAAGCCGTTCGGCCGGGCAAAGAGTCCGCACTGTGACGCTCTCATTGGTTATGTGCAAGCAAAGCAATGGCGAACTCACTCATCCACGTAATCCACATACAGTCCTCGCAAGGCCGCAGCTGCATGGGTAAGGCAGGAAGCTAAGTAAGGAGAACGGACTATTAATCCTCACTACGCAGAAGCAATCATCAGCAGCGACATCGCTCTTTAACGATGAATCTAGACTTTTGGCCTCAGTCGTTTCCCGCGGGCCGAGAAAAGCCAGAGCTTTTCCGGCTCAAAGCTGGGATAAGATAAACTCAAAAAAGTAGCATTGCTACGTGAGGAAAATCTATGAACATTGAAACAGAGGAACAAAGGGAGCCGGTCCATGACCTGAACTGCGATTTCTGTGACGAAGGCCTTCGATCAGGAGAGCTACCTCCCGAGTTCGGGGTGCTCCGAGCAAACTGGGGGCCCGGCTCTTCCCATAATGGCGAGAGCTACGAGCTCCGGCTGTGTGAGACGTGCTTTTTCAGAATACTTGCTGACGTCAAGCGCGAGCGTTTGGTGCGCTCCATGTTCGATGATTACGAAGAGGACCATAATGAATTGCCCCACGTATTCTAGACACATCGCGAAGGACCGCTTTTTGGCCGTTAGCAGCGTGTCCGCCCAGACTGCTTTCGGCCAAAAGCGGCCATTAATCATGATCTTCTCCGCCGAACTATTTCACTCGACCCCATTCTCGAACTGCTTATCGAGTGAATGCAAAGCTGGAACACTGCAGTGAGGTATGCAGGAAGGATCTGCGTTCGTGCCGGTAGACTTGATAACGCCACGTCTCTGCGCTGGGATTCAAGTGGAACCGGCGATCGCTGTCAGCAACCTGTGTATTGCCGGACGCAGAACCGTCGACTCGAAATTCTTTCGTTGTAAGGCTAGTTGACCGATGACATGGCCGTTGATGGTATTGGTGAGTAGGGCCGCGTCGGCGTTGGGGTCGGAGGATCCGAGATTGGCCAGGATGCGGTGAATAATC